>Ga0209062_1001175_pt1 | contig 51530 bp, 34 predicted proteins | sample Coa_R2_2_FD_187158 | JGI IMG/M metagenome (GOLD analysis project Ga0209062, IMG submission 187158) | Surface soil microbial communities from Centralia Pennsylvania, which are recovering from an underground coalmine fire - Coalmine... | ecosystem: Environmental > Terrestrial > Soil > Unclassified... | reverse complement strand
AACGCTGCGCAGTCACCTTCGGCAAGCGGTGGAGCGGCGAAGTGCAGTTCATCGACGACTTCGGCAATATCATCACCAACATCCCCGCATGCAAGCTCAAGGTGCTGCCCGTCCAGGTCACGCTGGGAGGTGCGCAGCTGGGAATCGTTCGCTGGGTACGCACCTACGCCGAAGCCCTGCCCGGCGATCTGGTCAGCCTCTTTAGCAGCGACGGGTTCTTCGAGATCGCCGAGGTGAACGGCAACGCCGCTCGTAGATTGAAGGCTGAAGCCGGCGCTGAAATCGCTCTGGAGTGGGAGTAATGGAAGCAACCGTAACGAGTATCTACGACATTCCCGTCACCACCATTGATGGCACGCTCACCACACTGGCTCAGTATCGCGGCAATGTACTCCTTATCGTGAATGTCGCCAGCCGGTGCGGCTTCACAGACCAATACGCCGGGCTCGAAGAACTGTATCGCTTCTACAAGGATCGCGGACTTGTGGTGCTGGGCTTCCCGTGCAATCAGTTTCTCTCGCAAGAGCCCGACAACGAGAAGGAAATCAAGAAGTTCTGCTCGCTGAAGTACGAGGTGTCGTTCCCGATGTTCGCGAAAGTGAACGTGAACGGCCCGGATACTCACCCGCTCTACAAACACCTGAAGAACGAGGCACGCGGATTTCTGGGAACGAAGAGCATCAAGTGGAACTTCACGAAGTTCCTCGTGAACCGCGAGGGGAAGGTCATTCGCCGCTTCGCGACGACGACCAAACCACAGAAAATCGCCCGCTACATCGAGAAGCTACTGGGATGAGGGGAGATCGTTCATGTGTGCGCAGTGCTCCATCGATCGGCGCTGGACATACCACATTCCGAGAGGGTAGAGTCCCGGAAGAGTGAGGAAGCAGACGCCAAAAAACAACCGATGTGGCCAGCTCGCAAACACGAATGCCGCGTTAAACACAACAAACGCCAGGAATCCGTGAACTGGCCACTTCATCCACCGCGGACGTGTGAAGTACGAATCAAACGCAACCCACGACCAAATCACATCGGCGAGCCACGCGATCGCAAACGCATAGTTCACATAAATGCCATCGCCGTAGCCGCCAACCTGCCGGGTATGCTCCCAGGCCGCTGCATGCGACCAGCCATGCGCGAGGTGGAACGCAGCAGCGATGTGAATCCAGAAAAACACCAAGCCGAGTGTCCAAGCGGCGCGTAACGCAAACGCGAGTTGACGCGACACAAATGCGATTGGACAGCCGATGCACCAGAAGATCACTGGCTCCCAAGCTGTCTGGCTGATCGTTTTCCGGTCTTCATCTGTATTGGTGCCTGGGGGCTTTGTGAACACTGTGAGTGGAAAGCCCACACCGATGATGAAGAAGATCGCGACGCTCAGAATCAACCACCACCACACGACGTTCCGCGATTGAACTCGCTTCCCTTCAGCCATAAACCATCTCTCCTCTCCACATCGCCATCAATTTACCTGCGGAGCGCGTGCATGACGCGTCGAACGAAGATTGTAGCTACCCTTGGCCCGGCAACCGATCCACCCGATGTACTGGACGCAGCATTGCGAGCCGGTATTGATGTCGCGCGCGTCAATTTTTCTCATGGCGCCGCAGAGGAACATCTTGCCCGCGTGACGCGTTTTCGTGATGCCGCGAAACGCATCGGCAAGTACGCGGCGGTCATGGCGGATTTACCCGGCCCGAAACTGCGGGTGAAATTGCCTGCCCCGCGTTTCCTCAACCCCGGCGATGCCGTCGCCTTCTCCCTCACTCATTCTCCCGTCGAAGCCGATGATTTAGTTATCACTGAACCAGAAATGCTTACAGATGTGCGGGTGGGTCAGCGCATGTTGCTCGACGATGGCCGCTTGCAACTGGAAGCCGGTGACACAAGCGGCGGGCGACTCCTCGCGAAGGTGGTCGTCGGAGGGACGCTCAATCCCAACAAGGGACTGAACCTGCCGGACACGCGGCTCACGCTGCCAGCTCTCACGCAGCGCGATTACGACTCCATTGCAATCGCTGCTCGTGCAGGGGTTGATTGGGTCGCGGTGTCGTTCGTTCGTGGTGCGGAGGCCGCCCACGAGGTTCGCGGGGCGTGTCGATCCGTGGGCCTCCAAGTCCCGGTGCTGGCCAAAATCGAACGTCCGGAAGCGGTCGGTCGCGCCGGGGCAATTGTTGCCGCATTCGATGCGATCATGGTGGCCCGTGGCGACCTCGGTGTGGAACTTCCGCTGGAATGCGTACCGGGTGTGCAAAAGCAACTCATTGCCGAAGCACGCGCGGCCGGCAAACCAGTCGTCACCGCAACTGACATGCTCGATTCGATGCGAAACAATCCGCGACCAACGCGCGCCGAAGCCAGCGATGTGGCCAACGCCATTTACGACGGCACCGACGCGATCATGCTTTCGGGCGAAACAGCTGTCGGTGCATATCCCGTGGAAGCGGTGGCGTGTATGCACCGCATCGCGGTGGAAACCGAGGTCCATCTTCACCAGAAACGATCAGGCTCCACTGCGGTCTACGATCCGACCGGCGACGAAATCGACGATCCCATCACCCTCGCTGCTTGCTCCTTGGCGGATGAGGTGAACGCCAGCGCCATCGTTACACCTACGCTCTCCGGGCGCACCGCCAAGCTGGTCTCGCGGTGTCGACCGTGGGCGCGGGTTGTGGCGGTTGCGCCGACAGACGCGGTGTTGCAGCGTCTCGCGATCGTCTGGGGAATCACGCCCGTGCGAATGACGCCTGTGGCCGCAGGTGGCGACCGCATGGCCACAGCCGTTCAGGATGCGTTCGCGGCCGGGACCGTCAAGCCGGGTGAACGGGTTGTGGTTCTTGCTGGCCACCCGATTGCCGGCGGCCCCCGTTTCCCCACGGTGCGGGTTGTGCGCGTGGGGGAAGGTGGAGTGCCGTGCGAGCCGTAAAGCAAAGAATGAGGAGCCGCAGATAACGCAGATCAACACGGATTAAAGACAGAAGAGATTTGAGAGGGATGACAGAATTCGACGGGATTGAAAATCAAAATCGTGTTGATCCTGTTATCCTGTCAAAAATTCTTCTGATCTGTCTTCTGTCTTAATCCGTGTTGATCTGCGTTATCTGCGGCTCCTCTTCTTTCTTCTGAACCGTAGAAGTTCCCCAGACCGACTCTTCAACCATGTAAAAACGTTCGTGTCGTACGTATCGCGCCCGTCATCGCTGCGGTGACGGCGCGACCTCCGCCCCAACTGTCGTATCTCACTGCTATTCATCTCCGGCCAACTCCTCCTCTGCCGACCTTTCTTGCACACCGACAACCGGTCAGGAACCCACCGCCAGCGTGATGAGGATGCCTCCGCGCTTGGTCGGGTGGCTGATCCCTACATGGGTAGACCCACACCGTCGAGGAGTAACGACGCGTCATGTCTCAATTGCGCCCCCAGTTGTCGCTTGAACTCCTCGAAACCCGCGAAACCCCCGGAGTACTCACCACCGAATCGTTCGACACCGTCACTCCCCCCGCCCTCCCATCTGGCTGGACCACGTGGGCCAGCAATGGCAGCATCGCATTCACCACCGCCGCTGGGCTGGGTGTGAATGGAACCGACGCGCTGGTCTCCAATGGCAGCAGCACCACCTCAGCAATGGCGATGTACCCGCAAGCGGTCTCCGGTGACACCGGTGCGGCCGTGTCGATGTACGTCAATTCGCTCGTGCCGGTGTATGTGTTCGCGCGCGGTACCAATCTCAACGATCCCAGCTCCAAGAGCTACTTGGCGGTCGAGGTCACCCGCGGGTTGAATGTGGAACTGCTTGAAGTGAAGGGTTCGCTCGCGCACGTGCTGGGGAATGTCTCATCGTCGAATTCCGGTTACGTTTCCGGCGACTGGATTCGTGTCTCGCTCTTACCCACCGGAAGTACGGTGAAGGTGGAAGTCAGCCGTCAAGACACCGGACAGTACCTCAACTCCTCCGGGACGTGGCAGACGACAGAAACCGCCGTTATCACAGCAACAACTTCACTTCCGTCCACCCAGGGCGATGTCGGCGTGGGTCGGAACGCGATCTATGCGGGGGCAGTTTCGTTCGATGACTTCTCCGTTATTGATTCGACATCTTCACCGCCCGTCGTTCCTCCTCCGCCTCCCCCCCCAGCACCGCCTCCGCCTCCGCCACCCCCTCCCCCGCCGCCACCTCCGCCAGTGAGCGGATCGATTACGCAATCGTTCGATACCACCGCCGCTGGCAGTATGCCGACAGGCTGGAGCAAATGGTCCTCGGATTCCGTCGGTTCGTTCGCGACCGAGTCCACTCTTGCCCTCAGTCCCACGAACGGGCTTGCCTCTAACGGCAATTCGAACACCACGACGCGCGCCTGGTCAAACACCACTCTACCCGCTGACGAGGACGCGGACGTCGCAATCTACCTCAACAGCCTCATACCCGCGCAACTCATCGCTCGCGGAACAAACCTGCAAGGCACAACGCCGACGTATTACGCGGTGGAAATCACGCGCGGACTGCAAGCTTCGCTCGTGAAGGTGGTGAACGGCGTTCAAACGTCGCTCGGCACGGTCAAATCCACGGCGTACTTCAGCAGCCAGTGGGTCCGCGTGCGGCTCCTTGCCCAAGGCAATGACCTGCAAGTGCAGATTTACAACCCGGCCACGCAACGGTGGCTCTCATCCAGTGGGTCATGGAGCGCGACACAGAGTTCTGCCATCGAAGCCCAGGATTCGAGCATCACCGGTGGCGGGTATGCCGGTATCGGGCGGAGAGCCGCTTATTCCGGCGTTCTCACGGTAGATGACTTCACAGCCCAGCCCGTCATCCCACAAGTCACCATCACGCAGCAAGGAGGCACGAGCACGGTTATCGGCCAGGCGACATTCGTCGCAACCGCGACCGATAACGTGAATCAGATTCAGTTCCTGCTAAATGGCGCGGTGCAGTCCACGTCTACTTCATCGCCGGCCTCGTGGACCTTCGATAGCACAAAGGTCGCCAACGGAACCTACACCCTCACCGTGCAAGCGACGAATTCCAGCGGGGCGACGGGATCGCAGACTCTCACGCTGACCGTCTCGAATGCGAGTACGAGTCCGCCGGCTCCGACCATTCCCCTGCACAACAGCAACATCGGTATCGCCGAACTGGCTTACAACGGTACGCCGGTGTCCAACTCGTTCGAACAAGGACTGCTTCAGAACAATATCGATCTGGTCGTCTCCTATCCGAATTATCTCTCGACAATCAACGCGACGGCGCCCAATACGCCGCAACTGATTTACAACAACGTCTCGAACTTGTACGGCAGTCTGCTCGCGAGCTGGCTGAGCTACGCGTATGCCAACAATGTAAACCCCGAACTGGCGTTCTATCACGTATCGCAGGCCACGCCGTTCTCAGGCGACAGCGGATCGTCGCAACCGGTGAACTGGTTCTGGGGCGTCTATCAATCGGACAGCACAGGTGCCCTGACCGATGACACCTCCGCGGCACACGGAGGACGATCAACCGACATTCAGCTCGGTGGTGCCGGTACATCGACCTCGATTGGGTACATCGAACCCTTCAACATCATCAATCTCACGATCGCGAAAACTCCGGGTGCGGGCTGGTCGGGTCAGTGGGAATATGTCGCGGCCGTGGATGCCAACGGCAATCCAACTCTGTGGAAACCTCTCTCGATCAATTACGACCATACTGGCAATCTGACGACCACCGGTCAGATCATGTTCAACGTCCCCTCCGACTGGGTGCCCGCGGTGATGACTCCCGGCGGCTATGAGTTGTACTACGTCCGGCTTGTCGCCACTCAGGGTACCGCCGCGGCAGCACCGCAGTTTTTATCAATCCTGGGCGCTGACTATGTGAATGCCATGCCGAACGGGGGAAACAGCGGAGTAATCCCGGCGTTCGACTATGCCGCGGCGCAGGGCAAGGATTACCTGACCCCCGCCGAGTACGCCAACCGGAAACCGGGCGACGATGCGTGGTTCGCGTACCAGTCGCGACTGTTCTATCCGTTCTATGGTCAGATGCGGTTCATCACGAACCCATCGTCCACGGCAGTGCAAAACTGGGCCGCTGTCTACAACGAGCAACTCCTGCAGGCGAATCCGCTGGCCGCGGGCATCTTCCTGGACAACGCCACCGGCAATCTTCCTTTCGCGGGCAACAGTGTGTTGGAATCCACCGCGACCTACAGTCAGGATTCCGGCGCGCTTGTGGCTGCCATCTCACATGCAATCGCGCCGAAGTGGGTAATGGTCAACACGTCGGGGGGAGCGAACACGGCCGATTCCATCGTCGCTAATGCATCCGCCGACTTCGAAGAGTTTTTCTTGCGTCCGATGACGGCAACATGGTCCTCGGTGGGGGATGCGGCGGCACTGGTGGCGCGGCGTCTGGGTTCGTCGAACAATCCGTATCTGGTGATGGACAGTAGCGCCGTCGGCGGGTCGCCAACCGATCCACGCACACAACTGGCAACGGTCGCATATTACGATCTGTTGGCTGTGCCGGGTCGCACCTTCCTGGACTTCTTCGGTGGCGACAATCCATCCTCGACGTGGTCGCAACACTGGTCGGCGGCGGCGGAGGTGAACATCGGCAAACCGACGGGGACAATGCAAGTCTTCACCACGGGTCAAGATCCCGAGAACCAGGCACTCACGTACAAGGTGTACTCACGCCAGTATTCCAACGGCCTGGTGCTCTACAAACCGCTGTCGTACAACTCGGGCGTGGGCACGGGCACAACCGACAATGCCACGGCAACGACGGTTCAGTTGAACGGTTCCTATCGCATGGTGAACGCGGACGGCACGCTCGGCGCGGTGGTGACGAGCGTGCCGCTGCGAAATGGCGAAGGAGCGATTCTGGTCAAAGCCTGATGGTGAACGCGGCGGGATGGCGAACGCGAGCAATAGTGGAGCCGAAGGCGAACACACTCGGAGAAACGCTCGTGCGCCCATTCTTGACGTCCGCGATCCTGTTCACGTGTCTCTTCTCATGCGGCTGTGGCACGGTGTTGAACCTGACGACACCCGAGCAGAGGAAGCCATATGGCGGGGTTCAGAACGACTTGGCGGTGATTGATTACCTGTTCAACACGCCTTCTACCCCAAACGAACCCCATCACGAACACAGCTACGAATTGAGCGGATGGCCCGCGGCGATCCTTATTGCCACCCCGTTTGTTGATCTGGCCCTCTCAACGGTCGCGGATACTCTCACCCTGCCGATCATCCGTCGGATGGAACGTCGCCGAGAGGCAACACCGCCCATGCCGGACCGCACCGACGTTGATACGGGCATGCGCGAATGGTGAACCCCAACGTCATTCGCCGGTGCGTGACACTCTGCCGTCAACGCTACGCCGTTCACCCCCTCAGTCGGAAATGTTGCTGAGGTAGTCCTCGTACTTCTTCTTGGCGGCAAACTCATCGTTCATGAGCTTCTTCTGCTTGGCGGTCAGAGCATCGATCTCCTTCTCCTGATCCGCCAACTTCTTCAGGTAAGTCTGATACACTTCGGCTTCCTTCGGCGTCTCACGCAGATTCTTGCGAATCCGGTCCTGATCGCCATTCAAACGCTGGAGGTCCACGCTTACCTGATCCAACTCCCGACGAACCGCATCCCACTCACTCTTGATCTTCAGCGCCGCTATTGAACAGCACCACGCGGGTGATCGGCAGGCTCACTGTCGGCTTGAGGTCTCGTTTGGCTTCGTTCGCCGCAAATAACTTGTCCGCGCCAACACCAGCCCCGATACCCAGTGCGCTGGCCACCAGCGACATCCATAGCCATTTGCTCGTCATCGCTCATCCTCCCTGAAAGTCTCAACGGTTAAATGGAATCACTTGAATGCAGAGATGCGCTTCAGCCGCAACAGGGTAATTCGGGCACTTCAGATACGCAAGCGTTCCGTGATCGCGAATCTTTTCGTGTTGGGTGTCACTTCCTCATCTGACTCCCGTAACAGAGGGCGTAACGGGTCGCGAGTGCGACCCGAACAAACAACCTCAGCCGCACACGCGGCAACACTCAAAGGGAGAACTCCAATGAAGACGATCATCACCGCCGCCATCCTCACCGCACTCTCACTCACCAACTTCGCCAAAGCCGAACAACCCACACCGCCCCCGGGCGACACGCCCAACAAACAACAAACCACGAAAAAACTCACCACCGAAGAACTCGGCGAAATGCTCGACAACCTCGGCTATGCCACACGACCCAGCAAAAACAAAGACGGCAAAATCGTCGGATACTACTTCGACCTCAGCCGCGGATCCACCAAGATCACACTCTACGCCAGCGTCTCGGCCGGTACCAACATCTGGATCGACACCAACATGATTACCTTCGATGACAAGACTCCCCCGACCACCGAAATGCTCCTGGCCTTCCTGGGCACGCAAGACCAACTCTGGCCCGCTTACCTGGTCTATTACCCCAAGACCAAACTGGTCCAGATGGCCTTGTCCGTGGAGGTGGCGGGTCTGACTCCGACCATCCTCAACAAGAAGATTGAGAGCATGATGGACAAGTTCAACATCGTGCTGGAGGCCTACAAAAAGGTGAAGGCTGCGGAACAGAAGGCTCAGGATGTCGGCAAGCCCGACGCCAACCCACTGCCCTGATCCACGTCTGACGCGACTGCACCACATCTAACATGCGACCCGCTCGGCACTTACACCGAGCGGGTCGCGTCGTTTGCAATTTTCTTCACTGCGGCCGACATTTTTCCTCTCAGGCCGTGTCAGGCGCAATCACGACAACCGTAACACTCGCAACTGCCAGGCTCAACCGTCCTGGCTGCTGTTTACCACCCTGTGTCACGCACACGAACCAATCACGAGGACTCAGCCATGACCCGGAATCTGCTTGCGACTGTTGCCGTGCTCGTTGCTGCATCTGTCACTGCCGCATGCGAGCAGTGCGCGGCGGGCGGATGGGGCACCCCCACGGAATCCGCCCCGAAGGCAAGCACCAAGAAGGCCAAGCCTGTTCAACAAATGACTGAGAAGGAAAAACACAAAGCCACCGCGGAGGCGGTATGGGCCAAGATTCTCGCGCAGGCCAGCATGGTGCCTGGCACGAACTGGCCGAAAGAACTGAGCACCGAACCGGTGTTCAAGGTGGTGGAAGTGGTGCCCACACGGAGCGGCCCAACCGAATACAACGCGGTCGCCTCCCTTTTCAAGGATGAAGACGGCAAGGTGGTCAAGAAGGATGGCAAGTTTGTTCCGCTGGTTCGCATCACATATGGGATGCTCAAGGTGGTAGAAGGCAACGAGGACGCGATTGCATGTATCCTCGGGCACGAACTGGGGCACCATGCTTTGGGCCACACCGTCCGCGAGGCTGTCCTCAAGCCCGTTCCGCTGGGTGCGATGGATGGCCACCGCCGCGAAGCCGACGCCGACCTCTACGGCGCCAAGTTGGCTCTGAAGGCCGGCTACTCGGTCCGCAATGGTCTGAAGGTGCAATGGCGAGGCTGGGATCGCATGGGTGGGATCGCGGTGGCGGCCGAAGTGACCTGCCAGAGCCACCCCGGCGACTCCGACCGTGCCGCCCGCATTCTCAAGGCCCTGGAAGACCCGGAGGCGGCGCTGTGGCAGACGATGGCCGCTTTCGAAAATGGCGCCGCGTTCCTCGCGATCGAGGACTTTGAGGCAGCCGAAGCCGCCTTCGAGAAAGTAACGGCGGAATTTCCCAAGTGTTACGAAGCGTGGGCGAACCTCGGCACCGCCCAACTCATGCGGTACTGCCAGGGTCTGTCGGCCGACAAGATCCGTCGGTTGCAACTGGGCCAGTTCGTGGGGCCGGCTCACTATCTCACGGCAGCGTCAAGGATGCGCGACGGAGGCGAGGAGTTGTGGGCGGCCGCGGTGAAGAATCTGGAGCGCGCCAATGAACTCAAAGGCGGGTCGCCGGTGATTCTCGCCAATCTGGGCCTGGCGTACCTCGTCCACCCGGCTGGCAAGGCGAGTGGGAGCACGACCGCCAAGCGGTACTTCGAAGCCGCAGTGCAAGCAATGGCGAACGCAGACGTGCTGCCACGGATGGAAGTGACCCTGCTGGTCAACATTGGCGTGGGTCAACTGGCTGTGGGGGCGACCGAGAAGGGCCGAAAGTCGCTCGCGGAGGCGGAGTCGCTCGCGAATCGGGTCTATTACAACCGCAAGCGAAAGGAAGTAGTGCTGCCGGAGACTCTCGCGGGTGCGCTTCAGTTCAACAAGGCCACGGTGAAGGAGGAAGACAACAAGGAAGCTGCGGCCGAGCTGTATGAAGCGTACTTACGTCAGACACCGACTTCCAGTCCCTGGTGGCCGGTGGCCTACGAGCGCTACGAAGCGCTCTGCAAAGATACCGGCAGCCATGCCAAGCCCAAGAAGGACCTCGGCAAGGCCGCCCCGCGGCGGAAGCAACTGGTGGTGACGCTCCCCAGTGGCAAAACCGTCCATGTGGGCGAGCAACTTAACGCAGTTCTGGTGCAGCTTGGCAAGCCGACCAAGGAAACGAAGCACCCGTCTTCTTCGGTGCGTGTGCTTCGGTTCGAGGAGCACGGCGTGGAACTGATCGCCGACCAGGATGAAGTCTTCGCGGTGATGATCATCTCGCCGAAGGGACCGACCGTGCCTGTGCGTGAAGCCGGGGTAACGGGGAAGAAACTCGGTGAGCTGAAGGTCGGCATGACCCGCGACGAAGTGGAGGAACTGCTCGGTAACCCCGGCAGCGCCATGCTGACCTCACTGAATCGCAAGTACGACTACTACGCCGACCTCGGTGTGGCGGTTGTGTACGACAAGAACGGCACAGTGACCGCGCTGATCGTCGGTCAACTCAGCAAGGAGGAAGATTGGGATTGATCAATTGGTGAACTCCGCGTCCCGCTCGGTACCAACACCGAGCGGGACGCGTTTTGTATCTCCTTCACTCCGGCAGGCCATGACAGATGAACGCAGCCCAGGCGAACGGAGCCGCCTGGTACTTCTTCTCACGTTCCGGCTGCGCTGCGCGGAGAGATGCAATCATCTCCAATTGCGCCTTCCGCAACGCTTCGGCTTTCGGCGTGCCGTCGAGATAGAGCTGCAAGAAATGAGGAAGCATAATCGCCGATTTCTCGTCGGACACCGACCACAACGACGTCACCACTGTTCGCGCGCCGGCCTGCTGGAACGCTCGACGCAAACCCATCACCCCCTCGCCCACCTCGACATCGCCCACGCCCGTCTTGCACGCCGCCGTAACAACCAACTCGGTGCCCCACAAATCCAGCGATTCCACTTCCCGCGCCGTCAGCATTCCATCGCTCAGCCCCCGCTGCGCTCGCTCCTTCCAGCGGTTGAAGCCGGTCAAGCACAGGTAGCTCCGTAGGCGGGGGTCTTCACCGGAGAGATTGCCCAACAGTGGAGTTTCGCCCTGGGCGGGTGTTGACGAAGGGGCCGTCATTCGGCCTTCGAGGGTGATGAGTGACTTCTGATCTTTCAGGAAGTTCCCGTGAGTGATGAAGTACAACACCCGTGGGCGAACGACCTTTTGTACGTTCTCTTCGGTCGCCTCGAGCCTCCGCCGCGATTTTGTTTGACCGGGGAACTTCTCCGTGAGGAGCTTCTCCACAGCGTCGGCCTCGGTGGTGAAGCCGTCGAGACGGTCTTCTTGCGGTGGATTGCTCGCGTAGGCAAGAGCGCTGACCCCGCCGGGGCGAAAGCCTTTGATCACGGGTGCATCGGCTGGCAGATGATCGAAGTCGGGATCAGCGACCAGCACGGATGGTCCGGGTTGGCCGGTCGGAAGAGGTCGCGGGATCAGATCGCGACCGGTGGAGCAATACGAAATGAGATACTTCTCCACCAGAAAGGCATCGTCGTGCCAGATGGCTTCGAACGGGATGAGTGCCAGTTGCCCCGCGGGGGCGATAAATAGCCGTTTGGTGTTGGCTGGGATGGCTTTGGCGAGCGGATCCCAAACTTTCTCGCGCAGTTGGTCCTCAATCACGGGGTCGCGTTTCTTCTTCTGCGCTTGTGTTCGCCATTTCTGGATCGCTTCGTCCACATCCTTCGCGGGGCCAAGCTGTATGAGTTTCACGTCCGGTTCGCCACCACCCGGTTTCGGGATCACGACGAGCGCAAGGTAAGAAGCAGCTGTGGAGATGTGCTTGTAGAAAGCGGGATTCCTGGCTTTGATCTCATCCAGCAGCACGAATTCGATGAGTACCCCATTGGCGGGGATGCGTTCGGCAACTTCGGCCGGACCGGCTTCACGTGCTTGCTTGATGGCGGCATAACCCCGGACCTGGGAAGCCAACTGGCGTTCCAGGTCGTCGATCTCCTTGCGCATCTCTTCCAGGCCGTTGTTGTAGCCCTCGACATCATCGGCTCCCGCCCCACGCATGAGCTTCTGCATCAACTCCTGGCGCTGGTCGCGCAACTTGCGGTATTTGCCAATTGCATCCGGAACTTGGCCGACCACGAACGCCTCCAGTCGATCAAGCATGGCACGGCCACTTGTAGCTTTCCAATCCATGGCGGTGCGGAATATCGCCGCGCCGTGGCCGCCACACTTGTCGGGCGCCTCGGCTGCCAGCGAGAAGAATATCCGCACTTCAGGTCGCCACCTCTCGGTGATCTGAGCATGCTGACTCTCGGGAAGGCCTGCCACCAACTTGCGTGCAAAGAATCCAAAACCGGCGGCCGCGTCCGCAGCCGCGGCAAGTGACTCATCGCGCTTCCCCTGCGCCGCCAACGAAAGGGCGAGGAAGTTGCGTGCGCGTGCTGTATCCGGGTGTTGTGGACCGTAGATCTTCGCGAAACCGCTCGCCGCTTGTTTCATCTGAGCTTCCGCGTCGGTGTATTTCGCGCTCAGATACAGCACCCAACCCAGATTGTGCCGCACAGCACAGGTCAGTGGGTGGTTCTCGCCCAGTTTCTTGACACAAATTGCGAGTGTGTCAGTGAGCAGTTTTTCAGCTTCGGCGAGCTGCCCCATCAGGACTTTGAGACCAGCAATGTTGTTCAAATCGTAAAGTGTCGAGGGGTGTACCTCGCCGAGGATTCGCTGCTTGATCTTCAATGCGCGCTCAGCATAGTTCAGAATTGCACGCAGATCCTCATCCGTCGCGCCCAGAGCAAACATTGTGAGGAGGCTGAACGCCAGGCCGAGCCGGAGATCGTCTGCGGGTAGCTTTTTCTCAAGCAGTTCAACTGCCTTGCGCATGATGTCAAAGGCCCGCTCCCGTTCTCCGGACGAAAAGAGAACCGTGGCGAGATTGATTCGCAGGGCGATCACTTCGGGATGTTCGGCTCCGTGGCGTTTCTCCCGAATCGCGATTGCTTCCTCCAGCAATGTCCGCGCGGTGAAATCATCTCCCGTATCCGCATAAGTGATCGCCAGTTGGTTCAGTGCATCTGCGCGCTTCAGCAGGTTGCCTGCCTTGGCGAAGAGGTCGAGCGCTTTTTCGAGATGTTCGCGGGCCTCTGCATACTGCCCGAGCGCTTTGAGAATCGAGCCCAAATCCAGTTCCGCTTCGGCGGTTGCTGGGTGATTGGGCCCATACAGCTCGCGAGTGGTTTCAAGTACGGCTTTGTAATGCGTGTAGGCAGCCGGGTATTCGCCAGCAGTCAGTAGCCTATAAGCGAGAACGCTTCTCATTTTCAGCGTGTCCGGGTGCGCATCGCCCAACACCGCACGGTAGATTTTCAAAGCTTCCCGCGTACAGTCGATTCCTTCCGTGAACTTCAACTTCCACATCAGAGCGTTGCCGAGAGCCGCCCATGTGAACCCGGTATCGGGGTGGTCGCCCAGGTATTTCTTGCGAAAAGCGAGCGCGTCACGATACCACTTCTCCGCCTCGTCGTACTGTTGCAGACCCAGGTAGCCCGTTCCAAGGTTGTTCAGCGTCGTGCCGATGTGAGGATGGCCGGCTGGCAGGACTTTCGTGCGGATGGCGTGGGCTTTCTTGAAGGCGTCCAGCGCTTCCTTGTTCTCCTCAAGGTCGTTGAGCATGATTCCCAGATTGTTCCAGCACGTACCGGTCAACGCGTCGTCCGGGCCAAACTCTTTACTCGCGATTTTCACCGCATCACGCGCTTTTTGAAGTGCTTCGTCCTTTTTCCCTTCCCCCTGGAGGAGCGACATCTGACTCATCGCGACGAGCGTTTTGCTGGGTTGCGTAAAAAGCTTCACCAGCGGGTCGAAGAATTGTTTCGTCGCGGGACGCGTTCCGCGCACCGAGAGCGACTGGAGCACTACCTCCTCGTCGTCGTTCGTGTGGACGAGAATGAACCGTGGTTCCCAGCCGGTATCGATCATCATCCGCCTGATTTGCCATTTCGCGGGTTCGGGGTCGCTCTTTCGCCACGCCTTGGCCTCGAAGACTCCATATCGCGCGTGAACGAGGACAATCCAGGGACCGTCCAGCGCTCCATCTTTAGGAACCGGAAGCAGATAAGGTTTTTCAGGAGGAAGCGACATCAACAGACTGGGTTTTCCGTCCGCCACCTGAATCCGGGTGCTGACTGTTCCTTGCCATCTTTGCCCCATTGTGATCGATAGTCCGCGGGTTTTGCCTTTGGTCAACCGCACCTCCATGCGGCACTCGGCATCGAACCCCATGCGTGCCTCACGGGCCAGGAACGTCTCTTCCGGACCCAGAACCACTCCCGCTTTCGTCAACTTCAAAGCCCCGATGCTCTCGTAGTTGTTGAGATTGGGTCCGGTGAAATCGTCGCTCCAGGTCACCTCGTTCTCGGCCGAACGCGGAGAAGTGGGGTCGGCACTGATACCCGCCAGACACGCGCAAAACAGCACACCCAGGCACACAAACCGCTTCATGGTCCAGCCCTCGCAGCCTGCAATTGTCCTGAGTGTACTGGCAGTCCGTGGGCGTCGCGAATCTTTTCGTGTTGGGTGTCACTTCCTCATCTGACTCCCGTAACAGAGGGCGTAACGGGTCGCGAGTGCGACCCGAACAAACAACCTCAGCCGCACACGCGGCAACACTCAAAGGGAGAACTCCAATGAAGACGATCATCACCGCCGCCATCCTCACCGCACTCTCACTCACCAACTTCGCCAAAGCCGAACAACCCACACCGCCCCCGGGCGACACGCCCAACAAACAACAAACCACGAAAAAACTCACCACCGAAGAACTCGGCGAAATGCTCGACAACCTCGGCTATGCCACACGACCCAGCAAAAACAAAGACGGCAAAATCGTCGGATACTACTTCGACCTCAGCCGCGGATCCACCAAGATCACACTCTACGCCAGCGTCTCGGCCGGTACCAACATCTGGATCGACACCAACATGATTACCTTCGATGACAAGACTCCCCCGACCACCGAAATGCTCCTGGCCTTCCTGGGCACGCAAGACCAACTCTGGCCCGCTTACCTGGTCTATTACCCCAAGACCAAACTGGTCCAGATGGCCTTGTCCGTGGAGGTGGCGGGTCTGACTCCGACCATCCTCAACAAGAAGATTGAGAGCATGATGGACAAGTTCAACATCGTGCTGGAGGCCTACAAAAAGGTGAAGGCTGCGGAACAGAAGGCTCAGGATGTCGGCAAGCCCGACGCCAACCCACTGCCGTGAGTTGTCTCCTCGCCCACGACAACTGCCTAACGCATGACCCGCTCGGCACTTGCACCGAGCGGGTCGCGTCGTTTGCAATTTTCTTGCAGGGGTGTCACATTGCGGTGCCGGTTGCGTACCATCGAGGAATCGCGTTTGCGGTTCGCTGTGTTGTTATTCTCCCTTATGTTGAGGGAACCGACCATGCTCCGCTGGCTTCTCCCACTCCTTTCGCTGGTCTTGCTCGCCTTTCCGCTGCATGCCGATGACGCCCCACCCGCCGGAAAGAAAGCCGCGGAGAACGCCAAAGTCATTACGAAAAATCTTCTCGCCCATTTGCCCCGCCATCCCGGTGCGGGGTGGGATGAGTTTCAGCTTCGCGTCGTGGACCGAATCGGCACCAGCGAATATGCGACATCAGCCGGGTGGGAACTATGGGCGGATGGCAAAGAAACCCCTTATTTGCAGATAACCAACGGCCTCCTTCAGCTCTACGGCGATAACCCCGACGCACTCGCACTGCTGCTCGGTCATGAATTCGGAGTGCTGATTTTGGGTCACGCCCCGCGAAAAGACAGTCAAATGCGAATCGGCGGAGCCTGTACCAACCGCAGGCGCCAGGCCGACGCCGACTTGTTTGCTGCGGAACTGGTGCTGAAATCCGGCTATTCCCTTCGGAGGGGTATCAGCGGCTTGGAACGCCGGCTCAAAGAGCTTCCGGACACTATGCGGCCGGTAGTGGCCGAACGCATCGATCGCATGAGGCAATTCCTCGAGGGCAAACGGCTCGACCCCGGCGAAGAACTCTGGCGACTTATGCCCGCGTTTGACGCGGGTCTGACATTCCGTGCCTCCGAGCAATATTCACCTGCTGAAGCGTGCTTCATGAGCGTGGTCCACGAATTTCCACAAAGTGGCGATGCCTGGACGCTTCTGGTGCTCTGTCGTTTGCTCCATTACCGCGCCTGCCTCTTGCATGAACAAGCTCCGCTTCATCCTCTCAGCATCACGCTCTCAAACGGCAAGACGGTTGCTCCCGGTGAAGATACCGACGAGATCCTCACCAAGCTCGCCAAAGCGACGCGAACGACTCCGGCCGTGCCCAGCGCCACGATCAAGCGGTTTTGGTTTGAAGCACACGGTATTGCAATCTTCGCTTCGGACGAATCGCTCGCGATCGTGTTGCTTGCCAAGGGCCCAGTGGTGAAGTGGCCCGGCGCGGATGGCAAGCCGGCTGGCCTCCTGCGCATCGGCATGAAACGAAAGCAGGTGGAAGCACTGCCCAGCGGAGATCGGTACGCACTCCGGCCTTTCCTGTCCTCCCAGCCGAGGGTGTGTGCATACTACCCGGCGTTGGGAGTGGCCGTGATCTACGACAGCGATGGTCCCGATGGCGTAGTGACGTCCGTGATCGTAGGCGGCGTGGCTCGGGGGTGAGAATTCACTTCAGGCTTTGCACACCGGCAATCACCACTTCGAGGAACTCTCGCGCACGCTTGGCGAGTGCGTCCACGCCTTCGGGTTTGTCTGGGCGCGGCAGAAGCGGAGCGAAGATGTTCTCGCACGCCAGCGGCATCGTTAACCCCGTGAACGCCACCGGATGAAGCAGTTTGTAGTGGTCGATTTCCCCGAAACCGGGGCCGCAATCTTCGTCCTTCGGCCAGTTGCGATGATCCTTGATGCAAAAGCTCCGCACTTCGCCTGCGCACTCCTTGATGTCGGGGATGGGGTCTTTGTCGAGGTAATCGAGTACATTCCCGGCGTCGTAATTCACCTTCACGTTGAGGTGGTTCACTTCCTTGGTGATGGCGGCACAGGCGAAGCCGGTCCCCGTTTCCCCCCCGTGCTGCTTCACGACCAGGAGTACATTGTTGTCCTTTGCTATTGGACCCAGCAACTTGAACCGTTCGACCCAGAGCTTGTGGTTGCCGCCCTTGGTGTGGCCGAAGGTAAGCACTTGCGGCACTCCCGCGGCACCAGCCTGCTTGATGCGCTGCGTGTGCACTTCGAGTCCGTCTTTCGCTTCCGGATAGATGCCGCTGAACATCATGACGGGTTCGAGGCCCATATCTCGGCATTTCTTGGCGAGTTCCTTCGCCTGCTCCGGTGTGGCATCGCGAGCCAGGACGGGGATGTTCTTGCCATTTTCGTTGTGCGTCGTCCCCCACGCGACAAACGAATAGCCTGCGGCTTTGATCCCTTCCAGCCCACGATCCAGAGTGAAGCGCGAATACGGCAGGGTCATGCAGGCGATCTGGAACTTGGTGAGCGTCTTGGCGTCGGCTCGCGCTTTTGCGGACTCCGGTGGCAAGACCAGAGGTGAAAGCGCGGCAGCGCCGAGGAACGTGCGGCGGTTCATGTGGTGGGTTCTCGTGGAGGGAAAACAGCTCGATTGTACCGCGATCACCGCAAAAAGAAGACACTCAGTCCTTTCCCAAAACCAGATCCACAACCCAGCATCCGCGAACATGCGTGAGCGACGTATCGCGGCAGTGGGTGAGGATGTTCTCGTTGGTGCAGCCTGCGTCTTGAAGTGCATCCGCGAGAATTGGCATTCGGTCAAAGGCGCGGTCGGTGAGATGATTCGGGTCGAGGCGAGAGCACGCAACAGTAAACAGTTTGCACTTTCGCATGGATACCGAGTCCCGACTCCGGTGGGCCAGCACACGTAAAGACTCCACCATCCGGCTCCGCTCTTCCTCCGTCATCGCTTCGCCCTCGCCGTGTCGCCTCCAGCATACCAGCGCAAACGAAGCCCGCCGAGCGCACCCTTTCGGGCACACTCGGCGGGCTTACGCCGCGCCGTTCGCCAAACCGGCGCCGTCCGCCTCATCCCTACCGTTGCGGTGGGGCAACTTCGCGAATCATCGCGCCGCGATCTTCGCTCAGCACCAGCACCGAGAACCGCTCGATTGCCTGACGTTCCGGCGTGTTCACCGAAACGTAGTCGAATCGGCCGCGAAGATCCGTGTAGCCATCCTTGTGGAATTTCACCGTGCCATCCGCGAGGCGGGCATACACCTTCACGTACACCTTCGGCAGCCCCTTGCCACCGAGTGCGTCGGTGACGCGAAGTTGACCGTAGTTTTCGGTCACGTTCACGGTCATCGCAGTGGCGTAGTACGGCACCGCACGCGTCTTACCCGCACCCACGATCTCTACCAGTACGTTCTTGGAAGCAAACTCGTCGGGAAGCGGAACGGTGAGTTTGTTCTTCCCGGCCGGGAGTTTGAGTTCTTTCGTTGCATTCGGGCGGATCGAGGCGAACTGCCCACCCGACTGCTGCACGAAGGGACTTGTGCTGAAGAGCAACTCCACGTCCATCGGGTAGTAGTTCACCTTCACCGAATCGAGATTCTGCCAGGTCAGGTTGATCGCCTTGGCGTCGAGAGTGAACTCGAAGCCCGGTTCGGTCGCGGCGAGGTTGCCCTGCTGCTGGCCGCGGTCGTTCGGGTCGATCACCAGGTTGCCCTTCCCCTCAATCTCGTCGAGCTGCGCAGCGATCGTTGCGAAGGTGTTCCGCCACCGGTCGACAGGATAATTCGCATAACCGGCAGCGATGGTTCGCGCTTGCTTCAGGTCGCCGTCGAACATCTGCAAGTACGCGGCGCAGTAATCGTATTGCATCTTCGTCGTTACCTTGTCGCGATTGACGCGAGCAAAGGCGTCGAACGCTTCGTCAATCCGGTCCTGAAGCAGCAGGTAATAGGTCACCGCCAGGAGATCGGTATCGTTCAACTGGTTGTGATACGAGAGTACCTTCAGGAACTTGTGGTACTGCTCAAAGAGCCGGTCGTTGACGATCTGCCGGCGTTTGCCAAGCGCGTGAGCACGAGCGTTCACGAGCGGCTTGTATTCCAGGTGTTCGTAACTGTGACGTGCCACTGGATCGACAAACAACAGCGGCGAATCGATCGGTCCGCCGGTTTCGTTCACGAAACCATCCTGGTGCATCAGGAATTGCCGCACCACCGGCGTATCGGCGTGGTACACGGCGTAGGAGTAGAGCGTGTTCTGATACAGGTGGCGGTCCTGAAGCAACTTGATGACCGTGGAGTAGAAGTCGCGGTCGCGCATGCGGAACGCGATCTTCTCCAGGTTGAGAGCCCGGATGTTTTCGCGAACCATGAAGCCAACCACTTCATCCGTCGTGCCGTTCTGCGAAACGAAGTCCCACGAAGTCGTGTCGAGCTTCGTAGCCTTTGACACCACGTTGAACGTGAACGGTTGCGCCGATGCCACATAGAGTTCGTTCTTCGCCACGTGAACCGGGAACTCTGCAAACTTGCCCGGGATTGGGAAGTAGAACAAGTAGTCGATGGTTTGCGTGTGGTACGGTTCGAGGTTCATCTGCACGGACTTCGTGTAGCGTCCACCCGCCACCGGCAGCGCGCCGACCGGCAGTTGCATGAGCACATTCAGTTTCTGCCGCGACGAGGTCGGGTTCGTCACCACCACCTGGCAGCCATAGACGTTGTGAACGACGAACTCATCGGTCACGAACTTGTCGTACTTCTCCCCGTTCTCCTCGCGGTAGCGATCGCCGTGCCGGTAGAAGTTCTGGCTGACGAGGATCGGCAGTTGGCCGCCCTTCCCCTCCGCCGGGCGAACTTCTTCGTGGAAGGCGATCATCCGCGAGCCCGGAGTGAGCGACATCTTCCCAGCCGCGAACTTTACATCGTGCTTGGCTGGCTCGAACGGGAGATCGAGCATGGAGAGTGCGAACATCATCTCGGTGAAGTTGCTCGACGCCACCGGCAGACTGCGAGATAGATAAGTTCCCTTTCCGTCTGTCGCGGCGTAGTCCGCCCAGAAGCGATTCACGGGGACGAGATCCCCGGTCTGTTGCGTGATGAGCAACTTGTAGTAGTTGTTCTCGGCCCATTCCATCGTCGGGTCGAGCTTGCGGTAAAGCGCTCGCGGAATGAACTTCTCGCGGTCATCGCGGTAGAAGCGATCCTCTTCCCGTTTCTTCTTCAGGTCATCGAAGTTGGCGTCCTTCTCGGCCTTATCCCCCGCCCAACCAGCCTTACCCTTCTGATCGGCGCCAGGCCGCGCGGGAGCAACCGGGCCAGCGCCAGCAGGTCCAGGTACGGGCAGACCGGTCGGCGATGCTGGCACCGGAGGAGGACCACCGGAAGTCGGTTCGGTGAGTGTCTCCAGTGGCTTCTGCGGGAGCTTCGTGTTCGCGAAGGGATCGCTGGTTGAGAAATCAAGTGCAGTATTCTCCACCGCGACATTGAAGAGGAACAACTCGCGATCAGCGTTCGGCGGCAGCAGTCGCAGCAGGTCGTCGAGGTGGCGGGCCGTCTTCGCTGGCTCACCTGCGATCTTTTGCGACAGCAGCACGCGTTCCGGCACGTTCAGCCGGCCGAATTCCCACGGCTGCATGAAGCTGTTGAGATTCTCACCGAGCAAATAGTGATCGAGGAACGTCTTGTCCTTCTTGTTCGCCAGGTGCGGTTTCACCACGGCGTCGAAGAACTCGCGATCCTTCTTGAACAGGAAGAAACTCAACTCGTGGCAGGCGAACTTGGAGTACAGTTCCTTCTTTTGTTCGAGTTTGAGCGTCGGCCAGCGCAGGATGAAGGCAAACTCCGCCAGTTTCGGATCCTTCGAGATCGTCGCATACAGGCCATACACCTTCGCGAGACTGTCGTACGCCTCGAATTTGCTGTTCGCGATATCTTCGATGGTGAAGGTCTTGCCCGGCTCGGCAATCGTCACTTGCTTCTGCTGTGTGAAGTGCTTGGTCGGGTCGAGGCCGTTCTTCAACCGCAGATCGACGAAGTTCGCCGGCGTCTCGGCCATGCTGGCGGAGCGGTAGGTCGTGTTAAGCGGATCGCACGCCACGACATGGAGCATCGCGTGCGGGCCAACATCCTTCCGCGGCAGTTTCACGATGCCGTCGTTATCGGCAGTGAGGTTCACCGCCACGGCGGACGCATCATAGAGGAAATCCAGATCGGCGAAATCGCTGACCAGTGGGCCGACATTCGGCGGAGTTTGCGGTGGAGGTGGAGGAGGCGTTGGGCTGCCGGGCATCACTCCGCCGCCCGCACCAAACTGATCGCCGCCAATCGCGACTTGCTCGCCGGTTTCGGTGAGCCGAACAGCCCACGGGTTGAGGAGCAGTTCCGGCCGGGCAAGCATGTTGCCGGGGTATTTCCTCTGGTTACGGCGTTCGAGCACATAGCGATACTCGTCGCCGATGTTGCGGCCCGTGAGGTACACCGACTCAGCGTGCAGCGGGTATGAGCCTTCGAGTTCGCTATCGCGCACCTTCGACAAATCGCCATACGCCGAGAAGGCCGGGTGATAGCGTGTGGCGAAGATGTGAACGCGGGAGAACTTGCTGGCGTTCTGGAGCTTCACCACGACGCCATCCTTGTCTGCCGCGATCGATTCGATCTGGACCGGCTTGAGCCCGGGCAACTGCAAGTGGCGGACGTGATTCAGCACGAAGCCATCGTGAACCGATCCGGCAGCCACGCGAATGCGAATCTTCTCGCCGCTTCGTTTCAGATAGAGGTCATAGTCGCCCGCACCGAGTCCGCGGATTTCAATCATCCCCTTCTCGACTGAAATCGCTTCGAACTTGTCGGCGCGGATAGTATCGCCGCGGACCTCGAAGAGAGCGACTTCGTCGTGTGCGGGTTTCCCCGCTGAACCGAGATACGGAACCGAGATGGCCTCGCCAGCCTTCGCATGAATCAACTGGCGATACGTGTGGCGGTCGGTGAGCAGGTTCCAGGTATGCGCGGTGCCGTCGGAGTTGTTCGCAGTCACGCTCGTGATGTCAACGAGCGGGCCGAGATACACGCGACCCTTCGGGTCAGTCTTGAGCGTGACGTTCACCGGTTCCTTGAAGTCGCGGTGCTTGATCGAAACATGCACCGCACGATCGGGCTTCGCTTCGCCCGTGCGGCCGAGCAACTCAATGACGTAGTCGGAGCCGAACTTCGCAAAGTGCAGGTCTTCGATCTTGTCCGTGCGGCTGAATTCACTCACCGCGAACGCCTGGGATGCAACCAGGTCAACTGTCTTGCCGGTGCTGAGGCTCTTCACCTTTGCACTGATGGTGACGTCCAGTTTCGACAGACGCGGAGGAACGCGAATCTCGTGAATCGTTTCGCGATCCTCGAAGAGCTTGAAGTTGGGCACTTCGACCGAAGACGGCACGTTGTCGTAATCGGTGGAAGTGATCCGGACGCGAACGTCTTCGAGCAACTTCACTGATACCGGAATGCCGTTGAGCGTGAGTCCGGGGCGAACAAAGATCGGCGCGATTCGCTGCGACAGGAGACTTTCGCGATCGACGTGAATGCCCGCCGTGAGCTTGTACGCTTCCGGCTGGTGGTCGAGGTAATCGAGGCAGGCGAAGTCGCCGCGCGAAAGAATAATGGGCCGGCGGCCGGGATTCGTGCTGAACGGCACGTGAATCAACCCCTCCTTGTCGGCCTTGTATTCAACCTGACCCAGCCACAACGCCGCATCGTTCACTGGCTGGCGTTTCTCATCCACCACGCGAATCACTTGCCCGGCCGTGCCAGTGGTCACGATCGGGTGGAGACGCCCCTTGCGAACGAGCGACCGGCTGCTCTTACCGTTGCCAATAATGTCGATCACATAGACGCCAGGCCGGTTGACTTCGGGGAAAGCGGGCTGACCCTTGGGGTCCGGGAGTTCGAGTGTGAGAGCCGTTCGGCGGAATGGGTCGGCGTTGCTGGTGATGATGCGTTCGGCGTTGGCGACGAGACCATCGAGATTGATGTCGGTATCCACCTCGCGGCCATAAGTGCGATAGAAGTGGCGTGTGTTGATCTCATAAACCTTCACCAGTAGCGTTGGTGTGTTCTTCACGAACACTTCGAGCTTGATCGGCTCGTCCACGCCAATGTCGGTCTGGTTGGTCGGCGCGAAGTCGATGTCGACGCGATCCTTCAGACTTTTCAGCACTTCGGGAGGCAGCAGGGAAGCCCAGCGCTCCGAATCGCCCAGGCCGTTCACGAGCTTGGCTTCCGCGAAGAAGTGCCGCAGCACCACGTCGTTGATGTACGGTTCGAAATCCTTGATGCTCTCGGCTTCGGTGAGCAAGTGGAGCAGATAACTGCGGACGAGTTGCGAATCGTCGCCCACCTTCGGCATGAGGGTGATGGCGGCATAATCGGCTTCGAGGTTCGCGGGGTACTTGCGGGCAATCTCCGCGTCGAGTAACCGCCGGGCCATATACGGCTGATTGCGCGGGAGCTTCAGATACTCAATGAAGCGGTCCTTGTTGTAAACGCCTTCGGCGCGGTCGAAGACAAGCCGGTGATAGAGAATGTGCGCCTTGAGCGCGTTGTGAACCGGGTCGAGCTTATCCGCGAATGCTTGTAAGCGTTCGAGGAACGCGAGCGCGAGTTTGCGGTCGCGTTTCCAGTCGTCGTCAGCACCGGGTTGCAGCTTCGTGACATACGCCGAGACGAACGCGGTTTCATTCAGCGCGCCGGGCCGCAATTTGAGGAGTTCATCGAGCTGCGCGCGCGTCATCTGCCGGTGAACCGTGTACGATCCGAACGGGCTGGGATGCTGTGAAGCGAGATCGTCCGCGACAAGCTTCGGCAGGTTCGGCAGATCGGGCCGCGTGAGGCGGGCGAGGAGTTCTCGCCGGTTTTGCCACGATAGATCTTCTTTCGCAAGCCATTCCAGTGCACCCTCCTCGAAGTTGCTGAGGTTTCCTCGCTCCAGTGCGAACGAACGCAGCGTATCGCGTGAAATGAGTTTGGCGTCGAGCAGTGTGGGCAGATTGGGCGCGACTCCGGTCACTTCTTTCTGGTGGTTGAAGTAGAGGCCGAGCCGACCGCGGACGTACTCAAGGGTCTTTTTCGCGTCCTTGTCGTAGGTGAGGAGCATGTACCGAGTTTGAATCTCGGTGAGCCGAGGCGTTTGGTTATGCCGCTCGTACCAGAGCTTGGTGAGCGGTTCGATCTTCTCGAACTGGCCGCTATTGAGGTAATGCAAACAGTGGTAGTAGTAATAATCTTCGGTGCCGGGAATGAGTTGTTTGAGGGCCGCGTTGCGGTCCTTCGCCAGTGCGAAGTCCTCGATAAAGCCAATGTCGCCTGCTGATGAGTGCGGCGTGAAGAGAACGACGCTTGCCAGCGCCGCGAGTGAAACGCCCATCAGCCAGACCGTCGCGCGTCGCATCTGATTACCTCGAGGCGGTGGATACGCGCCATGTGGGAATAGGCGCGGGAGAGTCGTGCGGTACCAACCAGACGAAGCTGCAAGGTAACAAGATGGTAATGGCTATCAAAAATACGTAATAGTCCACTTGGCTGTGTTGAAATCCTCGGTTGAGGTTGTCGCGATCGCACAGAAACTGCTGGGAAAACCGAAACGCCGCGACCACCGACCCGAGGATTTCAACACAGCCAGTCCACTCGAGAAGGCGTTACAACCGGTTTTCGCTTGCTTTTGTACGCGGTTGGGGGCCAAACTGACGATCCCACCCCAACCCTCCTCCCCACAACACTCATGCGTCTCCTACTCGCAACCTTCTTTGCACTTTTCTCTGCCTGTAGCTGTACCACCGCCACAGAACCAACACCCGACAAGCTCCTGTTCGCCTTCGAAGACGAAGGAGAAGTCAAAGCGTGGGCGCCGCTGGTGCTGCCCAAAGGACCGAAAGAGCCAGCGCCGAAGATCGAGCGAGCCACGGACAAAGCTGGGAAGCACAGCCTGAAAGTGACCTTTGCGGGTGGAACGTGGCCAACGATTGCCACGACGAAGATTCCTGGCGACTGGATGCCCTGGGAAACCTTCAAGGCTGATGTCACTGTGAGCCGCGACTGCGTGATTGGCTTCATGGTGATGCAGGAAGGGAGTAGCCGTGCACCGGGCTGGGACGGCAGCGTGTCACGTTGGTGCAAAACGGCGTTCCTTCACCCCGGCACGCACACCATTTCCGCCGCGTTGCACCCGAACGAATGGAGCGCCATCCGCACGAAATTCCAAAACGGCCGGGTCATGGGCAAGTGCGTGAGTCTGGAGTTCTTCGTCTATTCACCGCACGATGGCGACGTGGTGTACCTCGACAACATCCGGCTCATCGTGAAGAAAGAATCCCCGCCCGCGCCTGCGAAAATCGAATTCACCGTGCTGGGTACCGATCTCAAGGTGAACGGCGTTCGTGATCTCGGCAAGAAGTTCGCCGATCAGTGGAAAGAGCTACCCGCAACGACCGCAACCGATGCCGAAGCCGCATTTAAGACTCGTTTCGCCGAGATCAAGAAACAACACCCGAACGCGGTCCTTGCGATCTTCCGCGATGGTGAAGCCGGTTACGATCCTGCCGACCCGAAGAAGGTATTTGCGGGATGGAAGGACGCCTACTGGTCGAGCCACGGGCCCGACGGCGCAAACACCGACCGCGCTGCCAATCGCGGCAAGGTCGCAACGGAAGAAGTCTTCATGAGGCATCGCAGTCCGCTCTTTCGCGTCGATGTGTCGAGCATCCCGAAGGGGGCGAAAATCCTGGCAGCGGAATTTCTGCTTGTGCGTGCCGGTCAGCCGGGCAAGGAAGAAAACGCCAAGCGCGCGAACATGTGGGTGGCGGAGGCCTGCAACCGCCCGTGGGTGGAGGATGAAGTGAACACTTACTGGTTCGCGAAGGACAAGTTCTGGAAAGAAACTGGCGGAATGGACTGGCTTGGCGACGACCCGGACTTCCTACCGATCTACCTCGCCCACGGCCCTGGCCGCGAGGGGTGCAACGTCTGGGATTTCACCGAAGCAGTAAAGTTCTGGACAGATGGCAAGCACGCCAACCACGGCTTCATGCTACACGGCGACTCGAAGGACTGGTTCAAGGCATACTTCCGCGAAGCGGAAAAGATCAAAGACCGCCCCGCGCTGCTTGTCGTGTATGAGGCGAAGTGAACGAGCTTGCTGAACACTGAACCATACCGTTGCATACCAAGATTTCGTTGATCACCCGGGTCCGCGGAAATCCGGACCCCGTGAGTGACTTCGTTTGGCAGACGTTGACCTCACTCTTCCTTCTCTTTCTCGTTCTTGTCCGCCTTCGCCTTCTCGAGTGCAGCCTCTATCGCATTCAATTTCTCTAATTTCTTCTCTTTCAGGCCCAGGCCATTGGTGCGGAGGAGACCGCACAGGGCGCCGAAGCGCACTTCATTCTCATGCAGATGGCCTGCCAGAAAGCTCTCCTGGGTTTTCGCCTGTTCGTTCTGGTCGATTTCCCCAACTGCGTAGAGAGTCAGGCACGTCCACGTATCACCCTGGTGCTGTTTGAACAGTTTCTTTTGTTCCTTGGCGTTGCTGAGCATGCCGCCAGCAAGCGCCCGGGGCGCATCGCCAGTCCCCCGGTCCAGCATAGTGAACCCGATATTCTTTTGTTTCTTGGAAACGACTGGGATCCACCTCTTAACATGACGCTTGAAAAAACTGGACGTCAAGCCAGTCCAAACGGCAAAGCCGAGTTGCTTGCAATGGGGAGCCGAAATCCGACTGGACGCGTTCACCAGAAGATATTCGAGTAGTCGAAACCGCGTGGCCATGAATGAAATGCAAGGGCGGGAATCACTCAGCTCGATTGGGAGCAGCAAGCGGTCTATTGTCAGCCAGGTCTCCCGGAATGAATCCATGTCATTCAGACAACTCAAGACAAGTTCGGACCCATTAAGCAACTTCTCGTGGTGCAACCGGAAGTATAACTTGTCAGCCGTAATCTGGTTCTGAGTCTTCTCTTGTTGCATGATGGCGTTGGCCTCGTTGGAGTCGCACTTGGAATTCGCTGTCTCGCTTCACCCGCCACGGCGAATCGCATCTCCCTGGCGGCCAACCGTTCAACAACCCATGAACCAACAAGGGCGACATCGGCAAGTCATCCGCGCTTCGAACGCCTCCCTGGACAATGCAAATGATTCTCTTGCTGGGCGAAGGGCGATGACGTTCGAAATGAAGTCTTCTCATTCATGATCCAGCAAAGGATGTCCGTTTCACAGGGGGACTGTGACAGGCCGCTGTTGCTTGCTTCAGAGCGGTCCGCTCACCGTGTGAGCGACATTGCCTGTCGCCGCGCTGCAGCAACCCGCACGCGGAGCGAGCGGACCACTCTTCGGACACCCGCAACCGGATCAGGTATCAGACGATCGCATTGCTACATCAGTCCGACTCAATCCAACCGCGGACGCGACAGACCGGCAACGATTCTAATGCCTTACAGAGCCTGTGGGAAGCGTTGGGATGTTTGAATGAGGCATTTCGCAACATGATTCGCGGAAGCGAGCAAGGACTATAGCGCGAAGCACAAGGCGTGGTTGTTTGGGGTCACGAGCGGGCGTCCAAATCGACATGCGATTCATTTTGACATCGACACGTGCAGCAGGTAGCGTGACGACTATCTCTCCTCTGATGGAAGGCCAACCATGAAAACACCTCTGCTGCCGCTGCTCGTGATTTTCTGTGGGGTGAGTTCGGCACAAGCGCAGAACGTCGCTGATCGTTCCAAGCCCGTGAGCGTTGCCCTGGAGAAATCGCTGAACAAGACCGCCGCGAACATTACCGCTGCTGATCTGGAAACCGTGACAGAACTGAAGCTACCGCACATTCACATCAAATCCTTCAAGGACGACGACTTTGCCGGATTGACGAAGCTCAAGAAGCTCCACTTCTTTTCGCTCCTGCACAACCAGGGCCGGCCCGAAGACCCGATCGCCATCAACGGAAAGGTCTTTGCGAAGCTCCCCAATCTCGAAGAGCTGATTATGAACGAACAACTCGGTCTCTTGCCGGATGATGTCTTTTCCGGACTGTCTTCGTTGAAGATCCTCGATCTGACCGGCGCCACCCTTCCGCGTCTGCCTGCATCCATGCTCACCCTGCCAAAGATCGAAGTGATTTATTTCGATGGCCGCGGAATGAGCAAGGAAGATTACGGGGCACTCAAAATGAAGCTGGGGGACAAGCTCAAGCCCAAACGCGCGAAATAAGCCAGCGATTACCGTCTGTTGATTCCGAAACGGGCGATTCATCAACTGATGAATCGCCCGTTGTCTCTCACTTGTTCAGCCCGGTTCCCCGCAAATAGGGAAGTACAACGCCAATCTCTTCGCCAGAGTAGTAGCAGGTCTCCGTGTGCCGTGAAAGACAACGGCACACGGAGTGTGCCCACTACTCAGTTCTGCCCGCCACCAAGGACCGGAGCGGGCGTTGTGGTCTTCCCCGAGAGTGTGCGAGCACGCTCGACGAGTTCGATGAACTCCGCACGATGGCCCTGAGCATTCAGGCCCACACCCTTTTTCACTTCGTCCAGAACTCCCGTGTATGTCATGGCGCCGCGCCACTTCGAGTCCTGAAGCATCATTCCGAAGGCGGCGACGGATGACGCGAATCGGAAGTCGTCGCTGAGCGTTGCCCCCAGAGCATTCCCCGGCAAGGGGCGAGATAGCTCCTTACTCGTCTCGGCATCGGGATGCTTGTACCGCATCCGGACCGTCAGCCATTCATCGGCTGCCTTGGGATCCGGCTTGGTGGCGGTGTACTTCGACGGATCCACTTCACGCCGCCATCAATGAACGTGGCACGCGCCAGTTCGTATGCCTTCTTGATGCCGCCCTCGCCGTTCGTTCCACCGCCAGTCGATAACCCGTTCACGGCCTGCATGATGTCCTTCTTGTCCGTGCCGCGCGTCGCTCTCGTCGCGACGCGCGAATCGCCGGCGTAGGTCACAATGCTCACGAAATCCTTCTCCGTGAGTGTGTCCACGAGCAGACCAAGCGACTTCTTCACGAGCGGCAGCCGGTTCTCCTGTCCCATTGAGCCAGATGTATCGATGAGGAAGACAAGGTTGCGCGGCGGCATGTTGTTCGCGGGGATCTGGTATGCCTGCACGCCGATGCGCACCAGATGATGTTCGCGGTTCCATGGACACGGTCCCATTTCGATATTGAAGGCAACGGGATCGTTTCCCTGCGGTTGGGCGTACTTGTACGGGAAGTAGTTGATGAACTCCGCCAGGTAGACCGCGTCCTTCGGCGGCAGTTTCCCCTGCATCAGCATGCGGCGGACGTTGGAGTACGAGGCAGTGTTCACATCAGCTGAGAACGTGGACAGCGCGGCGACTCGCGGCGAGCGAAACTCGTTCTCGCGATAAGAGCCATATTTCTCGGCGTTCAGTGCGTTGTAACCAGTCGGTTGAGAAGGAATTGTTGCTCCGCCTGCCGCCGCAGGTTTTCCGCCGCCAACCGGAACGCCACCAAACCCACCGCCATTAAAGCCGCCACCAAAGCCACCTCCGCCAAAGCCGCCGGCAATACCACCACCGAAGCCGTTAAACCCACCACCGAAACCCCCAAAACCACCGCCGAAACCGAGGTTATTTCGACCAGGCCCTTGCATGCCTGCCACGGCCGTATTGGGCGCGGGTGGACGGACTGGCGGCATCGCAGGCATCATCGGATGCACCGGCTGTGGGGTCGGAGGTTGGTACGTGAGCGGTGGAGCGGCCGGTGGAGTCGCGGGTGGGTACGTGACCGGCGGAGGCTTGATTGAACCGAATACCTCGATCAGAGCGGGAGGAATCAGTGGACGAGGCGGGGACTGGCCCGATGTCGTCGTACCGGGACCATTGGGAACGGGCGTGGGAGTTGGGACGTTTTTCGTGGGTTGCGGAGGTACTCCCGCCTGCGGGAGTGGCGTGGGCGTGCTGGTGATCGATTCCCCATCGGTCTTTTGTGCCACCGGCCGGGCGTCGCGTTTTACGCACCCAATGACGAAACCGATGGCGACCAATGCCCCAAGAATTGCGACTGCGCGCAACATGAGTGCCTCCCACGCGAGTTCAAGAAGTTAGATAAGAGTTGGGATGCTGACGTCGGCGTTGCGTACGTGGCGAGAGTGCAGAGCTGCAACTACACTCCACAGGCGGAACGCAGATCGTCTTTAACAACGCGAGGTCGATTGAGCCTTGCGCATGAATTTGCGAATTTTCAAACTCAGGCGAGATCCGGCCGCTCTGTCATAGTGCATACACGTAGCGCCGAAATTCGTTGGTGGAAAAGTGAGGTGAAATCTCACCCGAAAACAAGAGCACTCAGTCGACAACGGCAAACTTCACTTCTTCAATGTCGCACCGGCCGGACTTCTTGAACGGACGCGGCATCGGTTGCGCCTGTCCCTTCGCGTCAATCGTCCGACAGCGGAGGATGTACCCCCCAGCCGGCAATCCCGGCAACAACGCCGCCCAGTGTGCTTTTGCCAAACGCATGGGCCACACCTTTGGCTTACCGGCATCGAAGCCCATCGTGTCTTTTGGGATAGCGTCGTTGGGCAGGTCGCCGCCCCATTTCTTGGGCGCTGACAGCACCGTGGCATCGCTCCACGGCGCGGTGGTGAAGTACGGGTCATCCTTGTCCCACCCCTTCCCCGCCGGACTGGCCCAGACCTGCACCTTCGACAATCCCGAAATCCCAGACTGAGCATAACCAGTGATCGGAAGAGGAGTATTGGCTTTGGCGTTGTTGGGAACGTGCAGCGTCGCGGCGAAAGTCTTCATCGGGCTATCGACATCGTTGTTCTGCGTGCCATAGGTGTCGTTGGCGTGATAGATGTTGCTCAGCACAATGTGCGTGAGCCACTTCACCGATTTGTAGCCGTAGTGCTCCGGCACAACGATCCGGACCGGTGCTCCGCGTTCCGGCGTGAGCCAATCGCCATTCAGCTTGTAGCAGGCAATCACCGGCGGGAGATCGTCGTAATCTTCAAGAACTCGACCCACTGGCAACGAACTGCGAAACATTTGTTTGGGGTCATCGTTGTGGTAGCCGTAGTAAAACACCCGGCGCAGATTGGCCTTCGGTTGCGTGAGCCATAAAAGCGTACGCAGCGGCACTCCTTCCCAGATGCCCATGCCGAGCGGGCAGCCGATATTCAAGCACGTCATCACCTTTGCGAATCGCACCGCGTGCTTTTCGCCGATTTTGAGTAAAGTGGCGAAGTCGAGGGCGGTGTTATCTTTCTTGGTAAATTGTTTGCCCAGCGTAGCGGGGTTCTCCGGGTCGGAGAGGATTTCGAGTTTCCACGTCTCGCGCGTCAGGCCAACCTCTTTTTTCTTCTCGACAGGCAGCGAGTGCGGGACGGGTCTGCCGCGTGACACATCGCCGAATTTCTGTTGCGTGGTGAAGTAATTTTCGAGTTTCGCCAGCACTGGAGCCAGTTCAGCAGGCGGCTCGGTCGCGGACACATTCGCACCCACCATGGAACCAGCCGCGAGCCCCGCTCCGCAGCGCAGGAAGAATCGTCGCGACAGTTCGTTGTGTTCTTCCAAGAATCGCTCCGCTTCGCTCATGATTCCGCTCCGGTTCACAGTGGCCGCGCGTTCTGACCTCGTGTAACCCGATACAAGGCTGATTCCGCTGATGATAACTCGGAGTGCTGGAACATGGCATCGAATACTTGCCGTTGGGGAATATTGGGAGCTGCCAACATCGCTCGCAAGAACTGGAAGGCGATCTGGTGCGCCGAGAACGCTATCCTTACGGCGGTAGCCAGCCGCGAACCAGCCCGCGCCCAGCAGTGGCTCGATGCAAACCAGAGTGAATGCCCCTTCCCCACAAGCCCAACCGCCTGTAACTACGAAGAACTCCTGAAGCGCCCCGATGTGGACGCCGTCTACATTCCGCTCCCCACCGGCATTCGCCGCGAATGGGTGGTGAAGGCTGCGAATGCGGGCAAGCACGTCCTCTGCGAGAAGCCCTGCGGTCCCGATGCAAATGAACTCCGTGCCATGCTCGCAGCGTGCAACGCGAACAAGGTGCAGTTCATGGACGGCGTCATGTTCATGCACGGCAAGCGATTGCCGCTGTTGCGTTCGACCATTGATGACCGCGAAACGGTGGGGCAACTTCGGCGCATCACCACGCAGTTCAGTTTCGCGGCTGGGGAAGAGTTCCTGAAGAACAACATTCGCGTCAGCAACACGCTGGAACCGCTTGGCAGTCTCGGCGACCTCGGCTGGTACAACATCCGCTTCGCGCTCTTTGTGATGAACTACCAGATGCCGGCCAAAGTGAGCGGCCGCATGCTTGCAGAATATGGCAGCGGGAGTGCGCCGGTTCCACTGGAATTCTCCGGCGAGTTATTCTGGCCCAACGGCGTGAGTTCGTCCTTCTACTGCTCGTTCAACACCGAGTTGCAGCAGTGGGCCCATATCAGCGGAACGAAGGGGAGCATCGCGCTACGCGACTTCGTTCTGCCGTACTACGGCTGCGAATCTGAGTTCATCGCCGACCGGCCGGTGTTCAACGTGAAGGGGACAAGCTACCACTGGGAGAGCCACCCCAGGCGGTTCGCCGTGACTGAATACAGCGACGGCGCGCCCGATGCGCAGGAAACGAACATGATCCGCACCTTTAGCGGATTGGTACTTTCGGGGAAGGTTGATCCCACCTGGCCCGACATCGCCTTGAAGACACAGCTGGTGCTGGATGCCTGCTTGGCATCGGCAAGAAATGGCGGGGCGATGGTGTCTCTTTCGTAGCTGCCATACTCCTGCCCCGCCCACCCCAAGTTTGTCGGCGATTTGACCCGTTACAACGCATCAAGCGGGAAGCGAACCGGCGATTCTCGGGTGGAGGAGGCACGAGTGGAAGGCGGGCCGGTCGCGGATGGGCATCTGGCGCGAATGAAGCGCGGCGGGACGCCGAACGCGTGAGCGTCACGGTTTTTTGTTTTTCTTCTTCGCGAGAAGTTCGGGCTTTCCGTAGGCTTTCGTCATTAACTCGTAACCCACGCTGTCGTATTCCTTCAACTCGTTGCGGTTATGTGGATAGTAGTCGAGTTCGAAGAGATAGGCACAACTGAGTTCGGCGAAGTATTCGGCAACGTTGGTGCGTGCATCGGCCTTTCGTTCCGTTCCGTCGTCGTGCTTCACGTTTTCGTAAAGCTTTCGAGCTACGGCTTGCTCGAAGGCGTTGCTGATGAATGGGTTGTCAAACTCGAAGAGTTTGTCGTGGATGGCGTGCGCAAACTCGTGGAGAAGCACATTCTGTTGTTTCTTTTCTTTCACGCGGAGGTGATGTGCGACCTTGAGGGAGAGCACACAAACACTGTCAGCCTTTCGTGCGTCGATTCCCTCCTTCCAGAGCATGTGCCCCGAAACACCATAATAAACGGCATACGCACGAACTTCCTTCGGGATCGCGTGGTCCCATTCCACCCAGATCGGCACTTTCCGCATAGCGCGCAGGCATAGCTCAGGGACAATCTTCACGATGCGGGCGAGTTGTTCGTCAATCACCTTGAGCGGCTCACCCTCCAGTTCATCGCTCCGTTCGTAAGCGAGTTGGGAGACATAAACGCGAAACCCGTGCGGTGTTCGCAGGTAGTAACCGGCGAAGATTTCCCGGGAGGGTCTGTCGCTCTTGTACGGCTTCGGATGGGGGTATGGAGCCACTGCGACGGTTGGGCGGGGGATTTCCAGGTCAGGCATCGGAACCATCGGGCGAATGAGGCGTGGCTCGGGAGCAATTGCGACCGCCGAGACGACAGGATGCGGAAATGGTGCGACGGCGATTGCATCAGGGACTTTCTTCGGTGGTGTGGCTGGTGTCGAGGGATCCTGATGCGTGGGGTGGATCTTCGGCGTGGGTTGCTGGGTCGTGTTCGGGATCTCCGGTGCCTTGATAGTCGCTTGTGCCGGCGTCTCCAGAGCATCCTCCGGCTGCGCGTGAACTGTCGCCGGACCACCGCCCCGAGGCATAAAGGAATAGATTGCGAAACTTGCGGCACCAACAAACAGCAGTACGGTCGCGAGAAGAACTTTACGAACGCGCCGAGGCCCTGACGCCGGGGCGACCGGTCCCTTCTGTGCCGGAACAACGGGCTTTTCTGGTTCTTGCGATGCTGCCTTCTTTGGTCGAATCGTGCGACCCGGTTTCGAGATCTGATGCTTCGTCTTTGTTGTGTGGGTGGGAGTTGGTTTGGCGGGTGGCTGTGGAGCGGGTGGGAGAGGTTTTGGCCAGGATGAGACAACCTGCTTGCACTGCGGGCATGGTGCCGATTGTCCAGCGAGGGACGCAGGCGCTTGAATAGTTGATTTGCACGCTGGGCAAGAGAACGCAACACGACTCATTGTCGCCCCCCTGCGGGTGCGAATGTGAATGCCGCTTGCCCGCACACGGCCACCCGGTTGAACAGCCTATCAAATTGGTTTTCTTTAGCAAGAATTATCGATGTTTCCCTCCTCATCGCCCTCCTGCGCCGTGTCTTGCCCAACCCGGCGCTCGATACTGCTGCGATTGCTTGGCGTACGCCCACGAAGGAAGGCCTAGCTTAGACCAGGTTGATAGCAACGTCGATATTACCGCGAGTGGCCTTCGAATACGGGCACAGTTGGTGTGCGGCGTCCACCAGAGCTTGAGCGACCTCGCGGTCCATGCCCGGCAGGCTGACATTGAGACGGGCCCGCAGTAGGTATCCGCCATCATTCGTGCCGAGGTCCACCTCAGCGTCGATGGCCCGGTCGGCTGGAAGAGGAATCTTGCTCTGGGCAGCCGCCAACCCGAGTGCGCTCAAGAAGCAGGCCGACCAGCCTGCGGCGAAGAGCTGTTCCGGGTTGGTCCCAGCGCCAGCAGCGCCGGGGGACGAAAGCTTGACGTCAAGGCGGCCATCCGAACTCCGGGACGCCCCGTCCCGGCCGCCGGTCGTGTGGGTCTTCGCAGTGTAGAGCACCTTTTCGATCGCGGACATGGCAATCTCCATGAGCGCCGGATGTTCATCCCGGCTGGTTGCGACTGGCAACTGACCGGGTATACTGCCTCTGCGGTTGCATCTTGCAACTCAATTGCAGATTCGCCGAGACAGTTATGAAACGGCCGAGCTTCGCGATGCATCACGTTCGGGCGAGCCTCGGTCGCCTTCGCACCGGACAACCGGCTGATTGCGATTGCCAGTCAGGACGGCACCGTGCGGTTGTGGGATGCCGAGTCTCTGAGCGAACGGGCGGCGTACAACTGGGAGATTGGTAAGCTGCGCCACGTGACCTTCCACCCCGACGGACTGACAATCGCAGTCGTCGGGGAGAAATCCAAGGTCGTGATTTGGGACGTGGAGGGCGGTTAATGCCGTGGACTTATCGCAGCGCGTCCGTTCTCAAGAAAGTAAAAACTTGGCCGCTTATCGTGGTTGGCGCTCACATTCCAGAGGAAGGCAGCGAGCACAATCCGCCCGGGAGGTCAATCCGATGGCTGGCCGAACTGTTCCTTTGCCCGACCTGGTGAAGCAAGCGATCACCGATTCCCAGAGTGAATGGAACGATCATCAATTATTAAGCCATTTTGTCGAATCGGGCGACGAAGCGGCATTCGCCACCATTATGGATCGGCACGGCCCCATGCTCTACAGCGTGTGCCGGCGGTTACTCGGCGACTCCCATCTTGCTGACGACGTTTTGCAAGCGACGTTTTTGTTACTGTCCCGTCGGTGCGGGTCAATTCGAAAGCGCAACAGCGTGGCGGGCTGGCTCTATCGGGTCGCCCAACGTCTCGCCCGGCAAGTCCGGGTCGCGGAAGCTGCGCGGACGGATCGAGAGAGGTTTGCGGTCAGCAATCGCTCGATGGAGCCGAGAGATGCGGGCTGGGATGAACTCTGCCTAGTTCTCGATGAAGAGTTGCGCCGACTTCCCGAACGCTATCGAATTCCGCTCCTACTGTGCTATTTGGAGGGGCGAACTCAAGATGAAGCGGCCAAGCAACTGGACTGGAGTGTGCGAACCCTGCGCCGGCGGCTGGAACGCGCCCGCGACCTGCTCAAGGCGCGGATGATTCGAAGGGGCGCTACGCTCGGAGCGGGGTTGTTCGCCGGAGTCCTGGCACCTTCGGCCAGCGCCGTTTTGAGGCCCGAACTGCGACAGTCGATTCTCGCGATTTCGATGGGAGCCCAAAACGCTGTCGTCTCCCCAGCCGTGTTGCGAATGGTCGCCACAGCCACACGTGCGGCCATTGTCACGAAGATTGCCATCTGGTCAGCAGTCGCGCTGGTGTTTGCCGGCGTGGCGGGGGTGATTCCAGTCGTGTGGCCGGCAAGTGGTGGGGACCAGCCGATTGTGGAGCCTCAGACTCTTCAAGCTGTTGCTCAAAATGCCAAAGCAAAGGGAGTGACGCCATCTGCCGAGCCGGGCCCGGAGCAATTCCCCGATCCGCTGCCGGCCAAAGCCGTCGCCCGCCTCGGCACAACCGTATTCCGGCACGGCAGCGCCTCGTATTGGGAAAAATCGCTGACGTTCACGGCGGACGGCAAACATCTAGTTTCGATGGGCGGCGGCTGGATTCGCCGCTGGGATCTGGCGACCGGCAACGCAACCGTCAACCTCGGTGACGGCTGCCCTGAAGGCAGGATAGGTTCGAGTTTGCAAGTTACTGCGGACGGCAAGACGGCATACATCTGCCTCTTCGGAGGGGTAAGTACGACCGCTCAAGGTGGGTACACTCGAGACTTCATCCAATACGATCTGGAGAGCGGCGCCAAAAAGCAGTCTTATCGTCTCAAGTTTCATCCATCCGGTGCGTCACCTCCCATTGTTACACCAGATGGCAAGGTCTGCGCTGGCTTCGGTCACCTGGAGCGTGATGATCCGCCCGCGGGGGTGCGTCAGGAGCCGCGCGGAGAATCGATCGTTCTCTGGAAGGCCGCGGACGGCACCGTTCTTCACGAATTCAATCTCGATCTCAAGGACGGGAACTGGCAGAAACTGACCTTCGCTCCCGACGGGCGCAGCCTGATTATCGGCGACACCCGGCATACGATTCACGTTTTTGATGTGACAACCGGCAAGGAGCTGCGCACATTTGGCGTGGCCAACATCAATGGCCTTTCCCAGATGGCGGTTTCGCCGGACGGAAAGCTCCTTGCCACGCGCGGCGGCGACGACAGCTTCATCCGCCTCTGGGATCCGCAAAAGGGGACCGAGAAGCGGACGTTCGATCTACCCGAAGGAGCCGGGGCCGAGTCGCTTGTCTTCACTTTGGACAGCAACACGCTATTTGCCGGCGTCAAAGTTGCCAGCGCGGGGCGCCGGTTCGCCGTCTACTCCTGGAACGTCGAATCAGGGAATCCCGGACAATGCTGGACGGACGATCCGACGATCGGGGCGACTCTGGCTTTCAGCCCCGACGGTCATACCCTGGCGACGATGAACAGCGAGACCGGGGTCATTCAATTTTGGGATCGTAAGACGGGCAAAGAGCGGCGTTCTCGCGAAACGAACGCCAGTTCGCTCCGCGCTGTGTGCTTCCGGCCCGATGGCAAAACCATCCTGACCGTCGGCAACGACCTGGCCATTCGGGAATGGGACGCGTCGAACGGGCGCTTGCACGAACCGCCGATCGCGAAGGCCAAGGGCCGGGGAGTGCGATTCTCGGCCGACGGCAAGGCTCTGATCGGCACGGGCGACAAAACGATCTGGCTCCAGGATCCAACAACCGGGAAGGTTCTGGTTGAGTGCGCGGGAACGCAAGGTGTCCTTTCACCCGACGGCAAGCACCTTGCCATAACCGACGAGGACGGCCGGGTGCGTCTGAAGGACGTTGAGACGGCCAAGATCGTTGCCACCTGGCTGCCTGACGAAACCGAGATGCGTGGTGGATCGCGCCCAATGGTGCGAGGCTTTTCGGCTGATGGCAAGTCCCTGATTTTGCAGGGAGACATCGTGTCGGTCTGGGACATACGGACCCGGAAGCGTCGATCGTCGTGGAGCCTCGAGCAAAACAAGGTGCTGGAATATTATGAGCATTATGAGATGACGGCGGAACCCAAGAAGGGCCCTGAGAGGAAGGCCCCTGATAGGAAGGGTTCTGGGGGGGAAGGCCCTCAGATGACCCTCGTGACCCGCAAGGAAGAACCCGAGTCGGTCGCTGTCTCGGCGGACGGCAGCAAGATCACATTCGCGGTGCGCAAGCTGCGCTGGAGAAAGCGACCGGAGGGTGGTCTGTCCCCCGCCTACGATCTCCGTCTCATGACCCTGGAAACAGCGACCGGCAAAGTGATCCACCAGAGCGATATCGATAACGCGGACTCGCGCCCGTGGCAACTCGCCCTCAGCTCCGACGGCAGCATCCTGGCGGCGGGCACCCGGAAAATCCGCGTTTGGGATTTGAAAACCGGCAAGGAAATCCATCAATTTGACGGGCACCGGGCGGAAGTGACATCGTTGGCCTTCAGCCCAGACAACAAGCGGCTTGTTTCCGCCAGCAAGGACAGCACCGCATTGGTTTGGGAATTATCGAAGTAGCCGGTCGAAAAGAAATTGAAGCGACTCTTGAAAACACAGAAGAGGAGTTAACCACAGAGACACAGAGCAAGACAAAAGGCAGAGAATTGGCCAGGATCACAGGATGAAACGCGATAAATGTTGATCGTGTTGATCCTGTTATCCTGTCAGGAGCTCTTCTCTTTGTGTTTTTCTCTGTGTTTGTCTTTTCTCTGTGCTCTCTGTGCCTCTGTGGTTCGTTCCTCGTTCTGTCTGTCTACGCCTCACTCCTACTCGCTTATTACGCCGGGTAGTCGGCAACATAGACCGCCTTGACCTGCGTGTAGTCGATAAACGTCTCTTCGCAGTTGACCCCGCCACCGGGTCCGCCCGAAATTCCCTGTCCGCCGTACGGCAGACCGTAGGCAATGGAGTTGTGGCAGTTCACCTGACACGTTCCGTCTCGGAACTGTTTGGCGAGGGCAACGCCACGCTCGACGTCCTTGGTCCACACACTCGCCCCGAGCCCATAGGGGGAACTGTTTGCGAGCTGAATCGCTTCTTCCTCCGATGACACCGGACAGATCGTTGCGTACGTGTGGAACACCTCAAGAGGGTTCACGTTAATTCCTGGCTCGGTGCGATACAGAGCCGGTTTCAGATAAAACCCCTTCTTCCCGGAAACGACCGCATCGCCACCAGCCAGCAGTGGTCTGCCGCCGCGTGCAACCGTCTCCTGTTGTGCCTGAAGGATGCGACGTCGCTGTGTGGCGTTGATGACGGCGCCGAGTTGCGTCCCTTCCTCGGCCTGATAGCCAATTTTCAGCTCTTTCATGAAGGCACACTCCGCCTCAATGAAGTCATCCGCGATCTTGCGATCAACGAATATCCGGTGGATGGTGCAGCACGTCTGACCGTAGTGCTGGTTCGTGTAGCGCCCGATCTGGCGCGCAACGATTTCCGGGTCCGCATCTCCCAGAACGATCGCCGAACCATTGCCGCCCATTTCCCGTTTCATTCGCGTGCCGTGCCGGTCGCACGTACGCAGAATCTCCTGACCGACACCGGGTGAACCCGTGAACGAGATAAATCTCACTCCCGGGTGTTCGGCAATGCTTCGACCGGTGATCTCGCCACGACCGGGCAGAACGTTGATCACTCCTGGTGGGAAACCGGCCTCGGCTGCCAGTTTGGCAATGTACAGTGCTGACAACGGGGTATCTTCGGCGGGCTTGATCAGAATCGTGTTACCGGACAGTAAAGCCGGGAACATGAACCAGGACGTCAGCACAATGGGGTAGTTCCACGGAATGATGCCCGCGACAACTCCCCAGGGTTCGCGGTGGGTGAAGCCTCGCACTGTGTCGGAGACCTGCACGGTGGGCCCATCGCCCATCACAATCTGCCGGGCCACGCCGCTGAAGTACTCGGCACATTCGCGAATCTGGGTGAAGTCGCCCTCTGCCAGTTCCGATACTTTGCCGCCGTCGCGAACCTCGCAGGCGAGCAACACGTCGCGATCACGGTCGCACAGCTTGACGAGGCGGTTCACCAGTGCGATCCGTTCCTCGACGTCCACGTTCCGCCAAGCTTTCTTTCCGTTCGCCCGGAAAGCCCGATCGGCCGCTTCAACGGCCCGAGCGACTTCCGCTTCTCCCATCTCCGAGACGGTTGCGAGAACTTCTTGTGATCCGGGGTCGATCGTTTGAAATGTCGCGTTCATCGATCCCGCCACTTCTTCGCCGGCGATAATTCCGCCGAGTGGCTTCCCCCCATTGCGACAGAACTCCGTGAACTTCTCTGGAGTCCGGAAAGCAGTGGCGGTCAAGGCTCGGATTTTGGTTGCTGTAGCGGTAGCCATGAGAGGTTTCCCGAAGAGTGTCGCGGGGAGAGTCATAGAGACGCGTGCGGTCATTATCAGGGTGTGGCCGGTTTCAGCCAATCAGTTCAGTAAACGAGAACTCGGCAGGCCGCGTTCTCATTTGAGTAGATCGACGGGATTCTAAGTCGTCACCTTTCGATTTACAAGCAACTTCGGAGAAGGGCGCGCGAGGGTATCGCGGTAGTTGGGAACTGGGTCACCGATTCGCTTTTGGCGCCGGCAACGGCATGCGAATCGAGGAATGGGCACCGGGCGGGCCATGATCCAGGAACAACGTATAGTCGTCGCCGCCGATTCCATCGCATTCGAGCAGATAGCCGTTTTTCGTCAGCTCGTAACTAATTGGTTTGTCCGTGAAATAGTCGTTCGGGATTTGCGCGAGGTATTTGGGGGCAAGCTGATCGAGCGTCTTCGGGTATTTCCCTTCCGCGCGGCGATACGCGGCCAGAGCGAAGGCGATTTGCAGGTTTCGTTGAATCTGTTCGCTGCGATCGACAGCCGACTGTATCGCGTGAACACTTTTCACTCGTGCGTTAAACGACCTCAGCAAGAACTTTGTCTTTTCATCCGATTTCATTTTATTCAGGATCGGCTGCAAGTCGTCGGCCTTGGTCGTGTCCTCGTTGGCTTTTTGCTTTTCGTGGAGCCTTTGCAATAGCTTCTCGCGTTTCGCGCGATCTTTCTCTCGAAGAACCGCGACCAATTCATCGACGCTGCGATTGCACTCGCGAAGAATCGGATTCCAATTCACGTCGTTGAGCAAGCCCCGAGTCTCCGGACCGGCTTCCAGGTCGATGGCTCTCTTATCGTCGTACCTGTCGTCATCAAGAAGGTAGAGTTGAAAGAGATGTGGAAAGCCGTCTTTGGTTACTTTCGTGGCCATCTCCAGCAAATAGAATCGCTCGCGGTACTCGATGCTATTCGCGATGTTCGGCAGCGGCGGCAACGCGCGCAGATCGGCGAGGCATTTCAGGAATTGCTTGGCATCGATCTTCGCTTGATCGAGGAATACCAGCTCTCCCCGGCTCGCGATTCCATCAATAGCGATTGCCGCCAGGTTGTCCCGCAACGTTGGCGAGCTGCCGATGACTCGGCCGAGACGGTGGCAAGCCAGCAGGTCGCGCCAAGCATCATTCCAGCGATTCTCGCCAAGATGCAGCATGGCCCGGATGACTAATACTTTCGCGATCTCTTTCAAGCCAGGTGTCGTCTTGATTTCCATGAACGCGGAATAGGGGACGAATTCACCCTGATCGTTCTTGACGAACAGGTTGTCCAGATCCGATGGCATCTTCCGGAAGCCTGGCGCCCGCTTGACATACACCTTGTGGAACTGGTTGAAGCGAATGAAGCCTCTCTCGTAAGTGCTGCCAACGAGAATATTCAGGTTATCCAGCGCCTTGGCGATCGACACACCCTTCTTTGCGGCCACGTCGTTGTTGATGATGAACTCGTACTGTGGGTAGTCGGCGTTGGAAAAGTCGGGCACGTGCGAAATAACCGGCCAGAAATAGTGGCTGCGTGTGCTGGCCTCAACGATAAGAGCCAACGGTTTTTCGTTGGACTTCAGCCAGGCGGCCATCTCAGGTTGGCTTTCGGCCGTCCACGGCCGCATCGACGCCAGATCGAGTTCCGCTTCCTTTTTCTGGAGTTTCTCTGGCTCGAGTTTGACGTGATTCTTCAGATAGTCATGGAAATCGACGAAATAATCGCCACGTTCCGGCAGTTTGTTGATGCCCAACCGCTTGTAAATCTCGTCCTTGTCGATGCCCACGTGCTTGCAATACTCGTCCGTCATACTCAGTGGGCCAAATTTAGGCCCGACTGCTTTTATCAACAGGACGTTGGCGTTGTTCTCCGGGGTGACCCCCTTGCCGAGCAATTCCGTTAGCGCTGCCGCGTAGTTGACGTTGCCATCCTTGTCGAGCGGGCCAGTGACGTAGGTGGTTTCCTTGCTGATGGTCAGTATGGGCTTCTCTTTTTTCGCTGGCTCCGCCGGCTTGTTATCATCGGCCATGAGCGCCGTGAGAACGGAGCGATCAAGGGTGAACTGGAAAACAGCAACACCGGCGATAATCGAAGCAAGCAAGTTGCGCATACCGATCCTCATTGCAAAAGGTGACAGGATCGCCGTGATCTCCATTAAGCGCATCTGATATAGGCTTACGTAACGATATACCGCTTCGGAATCTCCGCGCCGGCAACGTACTGAAGCTTCGCGATCTTGCACATCTGGTAGACGTTGATGCGGAAGTCCGGGCAGGTGCTTACCAAGCAATACGCATCGGTTGGTGTGAAGCCATATTCGGTGATGAGCCAGTCCATGAGGTTGAAGGTTGCAGTTTCCACTGCGGATTCCAGCGGCTTGTCCGCAAACACCGCCACAAGGGAATCGGGCTTTTCGATCCGCATCCACGGAATGCGTTTCTTCTTCACGACATCGAGTTTCACGCGAACGGTCGCCTTTGTCTCGGCGGCGGTCCCGGTAAACTCGGTGTCGCCCTGGCTGGCGTGGACATCGCCCAGGCAGAAGAGAGCGCCGGGGTGGTATACCGGCAGGTAGATGCGGTTGCCCACGGTGGCGTCGCGAATATCGAGATTACCGCCCCATGGTCCCTGTCCGTCAAGGCTGGTTGTCACTTCGCGGTCGGGGCAGACTCCCAGCGTGCCAATGAACGGCGTGATCGGCCACTTGATCTTGTCACTGAAGTGGAGCGTACCGTCGCGTGTGGTGCCGCTCTTGCCCGGCGTGTGCTTGAAAATCTTCGTGGTGTAATCTGCCGACAACTCCGGCCAGCGGGTTGACTCACCCAGAGGCCCACGCCGCGGACCGATGGCGATCCACGAATAGTCATCCACGATGATGTCTTCGAGCGTGACGACGAGCACATCGCCTTTTTCCGCGCCTTCGAGATACACCGGCCCGCCGATGGGATTGGCGGTGGGCGGCGTGCGATCAAACCCAGGCCGCTTGCCAGGAATCGCCTTGTCTTCCGGCGTCTTGAAGAAGCCGGTACTGGCGTCGTAGGTCTCAATCTCGAACGACTCGCCGGGCTTCACCCGCAAGAGCGGCTCATCCCGCCAGTCGAAGGCATACTTCCGGGCTTGTTCACGTGTGATCCGTTGCATGGTGCATGTTCCGTAGATTTCAGAGGCTCGATATCCGCACTTTACAGAACGGCATATTCGGGGTGGCGAAGAATCGGTCAGTAAGCGTCGTTTCGTTCAAACGCGGCTCCGCGTCCCCGGTACTGACCATAAGGAAGTCGAGTCATCGATAGCGTGCGAGGATACGGTCTTCGACACAAATCGCCGGTGGATCAAATGTCATGCTGGCGAATTCAGGGAAACGTCTTTCGATCTGTTCGCGGAGTTCCAACGGCAGATCCGACGGACAGGGCGACAGGTAGAACTCCGTCAACCCGTACAAGTGTGGTGAATCCAGCACGCCTTGGATGACCTGGGGCGATAATCTGGTTCCGTCCAGAACCAGACGACGGAGTCGTTGTAATTGCCGACATCCAGAAAGTAACGAGACGCCGACATCTGTAATGTTTCGGCAACTAATTTCGAGAACTTCGAGTTGTCCGAGACGTTCCCACTTGGTGAGAAGTCGAACGGCCTCGTCGTCGAGATCCTCGTGGTTGTTCAACACGAGTTGGCGCAGGTTCGTGAGATACGGAGAGTTAACCAAGCTCGTAATTCCAGTCGAAGTAATCGAGCCGAGGTATTCATCATCGGCACCCAGTCGCAAAGCGACCAACGATTGCAAGTGGGGTGCCTCGGTCAATTGCGCCAAACACCAGTCACCGAACCGGCAACACAGCGTTAAATCCAGCACCAACAAGTTTGTCAGATGAGTCAGTTCTGCCACCAACGGGCAAGAATCTTCGCCACTTGAAAAATTGAAGTCGAGTACCCGCAACCCCGCAGTTTGGGGTAGGTGCAGGTATTCTTCCCAGTGGTCGATGAGTGCGCGATTGCGAGGTAACTCCATCCCAAAGCCAGTGACTCCTCGTGCGAACGAAGCAGCCCTGTGAAATGCTTCGCGCCACTCGCCCTGATCGCCTACGTATTCACTCCATTCGTCCAGGTACATCATTCGAATTGGCGCAGCTGTGAACACTTCCTCTGCGGTGTCGATGAAATCTAACGAATAGTAATCGAAGGCCGCAGCCGACGGAAACCCGCGTTCATACGCCCCACATACTCCATCGCCTGGGTACAGTATCTGCGGATTCTCTTTCGAACGAAAGTGACTCCATGCCTCAAGGAGTCGTCGTTTCAGATCTTCGTTTGGCGTGGCATTCACCCAATGACGATCCCAAGCAACGTGTACGCGAATAAACTCCGCCCGTTCGGGCTGGCCGTTTTCGTCGAGCCAGTCGGCGTAGACAAGCCGCGGAGTGTCGTCGTCGGGGTTGGTGTGGATGGCACGCAGCAACGCGGCTTCGTCACTCATTGGCGTCTCCGGTGGCTGCGATAGCTTACACACAATCACTTCATCTCGCCTCTGGTATTCGTGCGTTCCACAGGGCACAATGGGCGGCCATGAAGATTGCACGCGTTGAAACGCACATTTGCAATGCCCGGATGCGGAACTGGGTGTTCGTGAAAGTCGTTACCGATCAGGATGGGCTGTTCGGCTGGGGTGAGGCCACGCTCGAATGGCACACCCGCGCCGTGGTCGGGGCCGTGCAGGACTGCGCGGAGCTGATTATCGGCGAAGACCCGACGCGAATCGAACATCTCTGGCAGATGATGTATCGCCAGCACTTCTGGCACGGGCACGGCATCGTGCGAGCCACCGCCATCGCCGGCATTGATATTGCGCTGTGGGACATTCTGGGCAAGGTGTGCGGCGTACCGTGCTCGAAGCTCTGGGGCGGGCCGGTGCGCGACCATGTTCGCACGTATTGCCACCTCGGCGGCGGAAAGATGGAAGACTTCTACGAAACCGCCACCGAGGATGCAAAACGCTTTGCCGAGCTGGCACAAAAAGCCGTCGCCGATGGCTTCACCGCCTTCAAGAGCATGGCCGTTCCGCCCACGCTTCCGCTCGAAGGACTAAAACCGATCCGCACGGCAGAGAAATGCGTCGCGGCGATGCGCGAAGCCGTCGGCGAAAGCATCGATATTATGGTCGATTGCCACGCCCGCCCATCGCCAGCGATGGGCCTCCAGTTCGCCAAGGCGCTCGAACCGTATGGCCTGTACTTCTTCGAGGAACCGTGCTGGCCGGAAAGCGTCGATGGCCTCGCGATGATTAACAAGGCCGTCAGCACGCCAATCGCCACCGGCGAGCGCGTGACGAACATCGCTGCGTTCCGCGATCTGTTCAACGCCCGTGCCTGCGAAGTGTGCCAGGTGGACATTACCCACTGCGGCGGACTGAGCGAAGCTCGTCGGATCGCTGCTCTGGCCGAAGCACATCGAATCGCCCTCGCACCACACAACCCGCAAGGGCCGGTCAGCACGGCCGCGAGCCTGGAGTTCGGCTTTTCGCAGCCGAGTTACATCATCTGCGAAACCGTCCACGCGGACGTTCCGTGGCGTAGCGATGTAGTGCAGGAGGGCTTCACGGTCGAGCCGAAGGGCCGCATCGTGAAGCCGAACACGCGGCCGGGGCTCGGCATTGTGATTAACGAACTTGAAGTGAAGAAGCATCCGTTCGAGCAGGAACTGCCGCAGCGTGTATTTTACTCGGATGGTAGCGTCGGGGATTGGTAAGCGAACCCCGTCCGCATGGGCGCTGACGAGCCGGAAGCGTTAGCGACGGGCCACATACACCCACCGCCCTTGCGGGCTGACGAGCCGGAAGCGTCAGCGACGGGCCACATACACCCACCGCTTGCGGGCGGGGTTCGCCAAGCAACTGGAGTTCTACATGCCGAAGCAGCTTCGCGGTGTTCTCGCAATCGCCCATACGCCGTTCACCGATGCCGACGAGATCGACGCGGCCGCGCTCCAGCGGGCGGTTGATTGGTCGTTTCGCGTCGGTGCGGATGGGATCGGTACCGGCATGGTGTCCGAAACGCTCAAGCTGACGACCGAAGAGCGTCTGTCGCTCGCGAAGATGCTGGTTGAATTCGTCGCGGGGCGCGGGCCGGTGTTTGTGGCTGTTGGCGCGGAGAGCACGAAGCAATCGCTCGCCTTCGCCGTCGCTGCCGAGAAAGCCGGTTGCGACGCCGTCATGGCCGTTCCACCGCTGACGGCTAAGCTGAGCGAAGCGCATCTGGTCGATCACTTCCGCGCGCTGGCGGATGGCATCAGCATTCCGGTGATTGTGCAGGATGCCTCTGGCTATGTGGGTCAGTCGATTCCGATTCCGGTATGCGTGAAGCTGCTGGAACGTTACGGCCCGGAGAAGATTCTCTTCAAACCGGAAGCCGCACCGAACGGTCCTACGCTATCCGCACTCCGCGACGCCACCGGCGGCCGAGTAGTGATGTTCGAGGGCTCCGGCGGCATCTTCCTGATCGATAGCTTCCGCCGCGGAATTGCAGGCACCATGCCCGGAATGGATCTGCTTGACGGTGTCGTGGCGGTGTGGAAAGCACTTCAACGCGGCGACGAATCCGCAGCGTACCGAATCTACTTTCCCGTGTGTGCCCTTGTCGCTCTCCAATTGCAAGCGGGCCTGGATGGTTTTCTTGCGGTTGAGAAACACATGATGGTGAAGCGCGGGCTGTGGGTCTCCGCACGCCGACGCAAGCCCTACGGCTGGGAACTCGACGCCGAAACTGCTGCCGAAGTGGATCGCCTATTCCGGAAACTCCAAGAGGTACTTGGCGAACGCGAGGCGTGAGTTTCGCGTTCATCCTCTCCCATGCGCTACACGCTGCTCTCCTTCCTCTGCGCTGCCACCGTCATTGCCTATATCCAGCGCTCCGCGCTCGGTGTGCCATCAAAACGAATCGAAGGCGAACTGGGTCTGAGTTCGCAGGATATGGGTTTCGTGTGGCTCGCCTGGTACATGGGCTACGCCGTCTTTCAGATCCCCGCCGGCTGGGTGGCCGATCGGTTTGGCAGCAAGGCCGCACTCATCTGCTTCGCGGTGGGGTGGTCCGTGCTGACCGCGCTAACCGGCATGGCGGGAGACTTCACCAGTCTGGCCGTGCTGTGGGGAGCGATGGGTATTGCGCAGGCAGGTATTTTCGTATGTGCAACCAAAGCCATCGGAGCCACGTTCGAACGGACGGAGCAAGCCCTCGCCTCCGGCGCGCTAGCGTGCTCGATGGCTGGCGGCGCGGCGCTCTCGCAATATGTGACGGGCAAGTTGCTCGGTCCGCTCTCGTGGCAACAGATTCTCGCCCTGTACGCCATTCCGGGAATCGTGTGGGCGGGTATCTTCGCCGTCGTTGTCCCGCAACCGGATCCTCCATCAACCAAGCCAGAACCGGAACGCGAAGACGACTGGGCTCTCACCCCGCCGGCACCACCAGAACCCGCGCGGCCGATCCCCTGGTCGCGGTTGTTCCTCGACCCGAACATGATTCTGCTTTGCGCGCAGCAGTTTCAGCGGGCCGGGGCCGTCGCACTCTTCTTTACCTGGTTCCCACGATACTTACAGGAAACCAAGAGCGTGAACCTCGCCGATTCCGGCAGTCTGGCAGCGTGGCCGCTCTTGGCGGGGATGATGGGCGGCCTCCTGGGTGGAACCGTGTCGGACGGGCTGTTGCGGTGGACCGGTAATTCGCGGCTGAGCCGCCAGGGATCAGCCGGAATGGCAACGCTCATCTGCGCGATCGTCTCGCTGGCGGCGTACCGTGCGGAAACGGCCGCGGCTGCCGTGATGCTCATCAGTGTGGCGGCGTTTTGCGGATACGCCAGCGGCGTGAATGCGTATGCCCTGGCAATTACGATGGGCGGCAAGCGCGTGGCGCTCGTGTTTGCCACGATGAACATGGCCGGGAATCTCGGCGCGGGGGTCTTTCCATTTGCAGTGGGTCAGCTCGTCGGCGGAACGGGCAACTGGAACCTCACGCTGCTGCTCTTTGCGGCCATGTTCGCCGGGTCGAGCCTTTGCTGGATATTACTGAATCCGAAGGGAACGTTGTTCGAGGAACAAGCATGACCATGCGCGTGGACACCCCCCAAACGCGATGCCGCGTTGGGTTCGCTCAGGCTGATATCACGCCGCCAGTCGGTATCTATCACCGCATGTGGGGCGCAGCACTCCACGATCGTGCCACCGGAGTGCACCGCCCGCTCATGACCACCGCTATGTGCCTGGAACCTCTCGATGGCTCCTCGCGGCTGATCGTTCTGGGTTTGGATCACTGCATTCTCGATGGCGCGGAGGTCACCGCCATCCGCAACCGGATCAGCCAGACCGCTCCCGATGAAGTGATGGTCTGTCTGTCGCACACGCACGGCTCGGGCTGGATGTCCCGTACGCGCGCGAACTTGCCCGGCGGCGACCTCATCGGCCCATACCTCGACACGCTCGCGGAAGTGTGCGCGCGGGTGGCAGCGAAAGCTGCGGGCTCGATGCGCGCCGCGACTCTTCTGTATGGGTCTACCCGGTGCGAACTCGCGAGGCAGCGCGATTTCTGGGATGAAGGCTCCAAGCAGTTCGTTTGCGGCTTCAACCCGGAGGGCGTCGCAGACGACACGGTTCTGGTGACCAAAGCGGTGGACGAAGGCACCGGCGAAACGCTCGGTACCGTGGTGAACTACGCCTGCCACCCCACCACTTTGGCATGGGAAAACACGCTCATCAGTCCGGATTATGTCGGCGCGATGCGCGAAGTAATCGAGCAAGTAACTGGCGCGCCGTGTTTGTTCCTGCAAGGCGCATCGGGCGACCTCGGTCCGCGCGATGGCTATGTAGGTGATGTCGCGGTTGCGGATCGCAACGGCCGGCAGCTCGGTTTTGCGGCACTCTCAGGGCTGACAGCATTGCCGCCGCCGGGAACGTACTTCGAGTTTGCCGGCCCGGTCGTATCGGGAGCGATTCTTGGTTCGTGGAAACATCTGCCTGTCAGCGAGGCCGAATCCAGGCGGTTCGCGATGTGGAACGCACGCCGGTTCGTGGTGGCATTGCCCTATCGGTTGAACCTGCCCACCGTGGATGAGACCAAAGCGGAACTCGCGAAGTGGGAAGCGGAAGAAGCATCGGCGCGCGCTGCCAACGATACGGCACACGTTTCCGAATGCCGGGCTCGTGGCGAGCAGATGCGTCGGCAACTAACGCGACTCGCGGCAATGCCGCACGGCCCGGCGTATCCGTATCGCATCTGCGTGTTGCGAATGGGCGATTCAGTGTGGGTCTTCTGTCCTGGCGAACTCTATCAGGTCTTTCAGACGACACTCCGCGCACGTTTTCCGCACCTGGCAATCGTAATTGCCACGGTGACCAACGACTGGCAACCGGGCTACCTCCCGGCGGCGTCGAGCTATGGTTACGGCATCTACCAGGAGATCATTGCGGCCGTCGCGCCGGGTTCGCTGGAAACGGTCATAGAAACCGTGAGCCGCGAGATCCGCACGCTGGTGGAGTAAAAGGCAGTGCGACCTCCACGCGAGGGCAGTCAGTCGTTCTGTTACACTTCCGCAATTGCCCCGCTTTGCACTCTGCAAGTTGATCTAACAATTAATCAATCACTTTCTGTTACACTTTCGGAGCTGCCCCGCTTCGATCCACCATAACGTTCGTATAATAATAATTCTGTTACACTTCTTCAGTTGCCCCGTTCGCCTTCACTCTCGACCGCCCCTTGTCCTGATAGGCTCGAACAAAGTCTCCTGAGTTGGGGGTATCGTCCTGCAAGATTCGCAAGCCGATGACACAAATCGCCAGTGTTCCCAGCGTCGCTTGCTTTCTCGGCGTATCTCCTCTGGCAGGCCCGGTGGCAGAATTTGTCTGCAAATTGTCAGGGTTGTCAGGGAGTAGGCTCACGGCCCTCGTCCCCTCAAACACCCAGCACATCTTCCCCTGGTTGCCCCTTTTCGAGCCTTTTTTCTCCTGTTTCCGCTGGTTTCCGGTTTTCGAGCTATTTCTGGTGTCGTCTGGTGTCGTGTTTCGAGCCGTTTTCCTGTGGTCTGCGGGTCCGGGCGGTCAACTCGCCACCGCCGAAGGCCCGCGCCATGACTGCATCCACGATGACCAGGGGGCGAACACCGCCGACAATATTTAGTATACCTAATATCACTGATCTGTCAACTTCTGCCGAGCGCTGATGGGTGCTGGTTCCAGATGCAGTCACGATTGCCGACCGCAATTCGCGCGGGTACGATCCGACCATGCAACACAACGACGACATCGCCTTTCAGTGACCGTCGGGTGATCCAGAGCCGACTTGTGCGATTCGCTCGCTTCCCTCACTTTCTTGTTATCTCGGAGCGTATCGCCAATAATACATATATCATAATCATCTACTCATATATTTCACATAGCCTCCTCACCGCGTTGCACACATCAAAATGGATTGCAATTGATAAACAAGCCATTCGAAATAATAACGAATTGCTCAACGCACGATCAATAGCATCGCGTGGGGGAATATATAGGACCGGTGAATATTATAAGAAACCCAAATCGGTTACTTGCTGTGCTTCTCCCACGACGTAACATCACTTCACCTACCCCGCCCGCCTGCCCGATTACCTGCCTGCTGGTTCCCACCGCCCTGTCGCCTCCCACCAAAAAAGGTTGACCGTAACCTTCATCACAATGGTTCGATCTCACCCTAGCGCGGCAGAGCCGCAACCAAAGGAGTCTTGACAAACGACGCACCTGTGGGGAGGAAGTGGAATAACCACAAACCATTCCCTACCCCGCCAGGTACGCCGTGACCTCTTTTCTACGAATGCTC
>Ga0209062_1001174_pt1 | contig 51558 bp, 44 predicted proteins | sample Coa_R2_2_FD_187158 | JGI IMG/M metagenome (GOLD analysis project Ga0209062, IMG submission 187158) | Surface soil microbial communities from Centralia Pennsylvania, which are recovering from an underground coalmine fire - Coalmine... | ecosystem: Environmental > Terrestrial > Soil > Unclassified... | reverse complement strand
GTTTTAGAGGAGGCGTGCGCGGCGGTGGCGCTGGCGCGCAGCTATGTTGACGATGTCGAATTTTCGGCCGAAGACGCGACGCGAACAGATCCGGATTATCTGGAGCAGGTCTGCCGGGCGGTGGTGACGGCGGGCGCGCGCACGGTGAATCTTCCCGATACGGTGGGGTATACGGTTCCGGAAGAATATGCGGCGATGATCGGCAGAATGGCGGGCGCGCTGGGCGATTCGGCGGTGGTCAGCGTGCATTGCCATGACGATCTGGGCATGGCGACGGCGAATTCGCTGGCGGCGCTGCACGCCGGCGCCCGGCAGATCGAGTGCACCATCAACGGCATCGGCGAGCGCGCCGGAAACGCCGCGCTCGAGGAGGTGGTGATGGCCATGAACACGCGCCGCGATCGTCTGCCGTTTGAGACGCGCATCGCCACCGAGCATCTTTTCTCCGCCAGCCAGTTGCTGAGCTCGATCATCAGCTTCGGCCCGCAGCCGAACAAGGCGATTGTCGGCGAGAATGCGTTCGCGCACGAAGCGGGCATTCATCAGGACGGCTATCTGAAGGAGCGCACGACGTATGAAATTATCGAGCCGAGGACGGTGGGAGTGCCGGAAACGCGGCTGGTGCTGGGCAAGCACAGCGGGCGTCACGCGCTGGCGCGGCGCTGCGAGGATCTGGGCATTCCGTTGACGCGCCAGGAGCTCGATGTTCTTTACACGCGATTTACGGCGCTGGCCGACCGTAAGAAGGGCGTGCGGAACGACGAAATCGCGGCGCTGGCGCGCGAGGTGATCGGGCAGTTGAAAGCTTCCGGCGCGGCGGCCGATTAGGCGGGCGGAGAAAGCACGCGCGCTAGAATCAATTGACATGCGGTTGAACATTTTGATCGCGCCCGGCGATGGGATCGGCGCCGAAGTGACCAGCGCCGCCGTGGACGTTTTGAAAACCATCGCGCGGCGATTCGGGCACGAGCTGCTGCTGAGCGAAGGTCTGATCGGAGGCGCGGCGATTCACAAAACCGGATCGCCTCTTCCGGCCGAGACGCTAGAAAAGGCCATGAAAGCGGGCGCGACGCTGCTGGGGGCGGTCGGCGCGCCGGAGTTTGATTCGCTTCCTCCGGAAAAGCGGCCGGAAAAAGGACTGCTCGGGATTCGCAAGGCGCTTCAGGTTTACGCCAACCTGCGGCCGGTGAAGATGTGGCCTTCGCTGATTGACTCCTCCCCGCTCAAGAACGAAATCGTGGCGGGGACCGATCTGCTGATTGTGCGCGAGCTCACCGGCGGGCTTTATTACGGCCAGCCGCGCGGCATTGACGGCGATCGCGCCACCAACACGATGAGTTACACGCGCGGCGAGATCGAGCGCATCGCGCGGAAAGCGTTCGAGCTGGCGCGCGGCCGGCGCAAGCGGGTCACCAGCGTCGATAAATCGAATGTGCTCGAAAATTCGCAGCTCTGGCGCGCAGTGGTGAGCGAAGTTTCGCGCGAATATCCCGAGGTCGAGCTCGATCATTTACTGGTGGATAATTGCGCGATGCAGCTTGTATTGAATCCGCGCCGCTTCGACGTGATCGTCACCGAAAATATGTTCGGCGATATTTTAAGCGACGAAGCCGCGGTGCTGGCCGGATCGATCGGGATGCTGCCGTCGGCCTCGCTCGGCGACGGCAAAGGTTTTTACGAACCGGTGCACGGATCGGCGCCGGACATTGCGGGGAAGAATCAAGCGAATCCGTTCGGCGCGATCGGCTCGGCGGCGGCGATGCTCGATTATTCGTTCGGGCTGGCGAAAGAAGCGCGGGCGATTGAGGACGCGATGGGGCGCGTTCTGGCATCGGGTATCGCGACGGCGGATTTGCATCCGGCGCGGGCTGCGACGACATCGGAAGTGGCGAAAGCGGTTTGCGACGCGGTGGAAAGCGCTCAAGGGACGGGAGCCGCGGTATGAAAACGATCCTGCAAAAAATCTGGGAGCGCCACGTGGTGGCCGAGCGGGAAGGCGCGCCGGCGCTGCTTTATATCGACCTGCACCTGGTCCACGAAGTCACGTCGCCGCAGGCGTTCGACGGGCTGCGCCGCCGCGGATTGAGAGTCCGGCGGACCGATCGCACGATCGCGACCACCGATCATTCGACGCCGACCACGCCGCGCGGTCTGCCGATCGTCGATGACGTCGCGCGCAGCCAGGTGGAAACGCTGGAACGAAACTGCCGCGAGTTCGGGATTGAATGCTACGGCCTATGGAGCGAGCGGCAGGGGATTGTTCACGTGATCGGTCCGGAACTGGGGTTGACGCAACCGGGCATGACGGTGGTGTGCGGCGATTCTCATACGGCGACGCACGGAGCTTTCGGCGCGCTTGCCTTCGGCATCGGGACCAGCGAGGTGGAACATGTGCTTGCCTCGCAATGTTTGTTGCAGCGGCCATCGAAAAGCTTCGCCGTTCGCGTGGAGGGCGCGTTGAAAACGGGCGTGACCGCGAAGGATATTATTCTGGCGCTGATTGCCAGGATCGGCGTGGGCGGCGGAACGGGATGCGTTTTTGAATATTGCGGCTCGACGATCCGTTTGCTTTCGATGGAAGAACGGATGACCATCTGTAATATGTCGATTGAGGGGGGCGCGCGCGCGGGATTGATCGCGCCGGATGAAACGACGTATGAATATATCGCCGGGCGCCCGTTCGCGCCCAAGGGCGCTGCCTGGGACGCGGCTCTCGCCAAGTGGCGCGCGCTGCCGAGCGATGAGGGCGCGCGATACGATCGCGAAGTTTCGCTCGACGCCGGCGCGCTGGAGCCGATGATTACATTCGGGACCAATCCGGGCATGGGCATTCCGATTTCGGGGGCGATTCCGCATCCGGAGTCCGCAGCGAGCGCCGCCGAACGCGACACGCTCGCCAAGGCTTTGCGCTATATGGATCTGGAGCCGGGCAAACCGCTGACCGGACATAAGGTAGACGTGGTGTTCATCGGGAGCTGCACCAATTCGCGAATTTCGGATCTGCGCGCGGCGGCGGCGGTGATGAAGGGACGCAAGGTCGCGCCGAATGTGCGGGTGATGGTGGTTCCGGGATCGCGGCAGGTGAAGGCGCAGGCCGCCGCCGAAGGGCTCGACCGCATTTTCCGCGAGGCGGGCGCGGATTTCCGCGAAGCCGGATGCTCGATGTGCATCGGCATGAACGGCGATATTCTTCAACCGGGCGAGTACAGCGTCTCGACCAGCAATCGCAACTTTGAAGGCCGGCAGGGAAAAGGCGGCCGCACGTTTCTGGCGAGCCCGCTGACGGCGGCGGCAGCGGCGGTCACCGGAAAGATCACCGATGTGAGGACATTGCTTTGAAGTTGACGGGGAACTTTGCGGCGCAATTTTCGGCGAAAACGGCGGTGCTGGCGATCGACAACATCGATACGGATCAGATCATCCCGGCGCGATTTCTGAAGACCACGTCGAAAAGCGGGCTGGGCGATCAGCTTTTCTATGATTGGCGCTATGACGCCAGGGGCGCGCCGAATCCGGGATTCGTTCTGAATCAGGAGGCGGCGAAAGACGCGCAGGTCCTGGTGGCGGGGGATAATTTCGGATGCGGCAGCTCGCGGGAGCACGCGCCGTGGGCGCTGCTACAGTTCGGTTTTCGAGCCGTCGCCAGCACCTCATTCGCCGACATTTTCCGGCAAAATTCGCTGAAAAACGGCTTGCTTCCGATCGTTGTGGCGAAGGAGGTTCACGCCGAGCTGGTGAGCTCGCCCGGCGCGAGGGTGCACATTGATCTGGCCACGCAGACGCTGACCTTGCCCAATGGCCGCGTGGTGGAGTTTCCCATCGACGTTTTTTCGAAATATTGCCTGCTCGAAGGCGTCGATGAATTGGGGTATATTCTTCAACAGGAAGCAGCGATCGCGGCGTACGAGGCGCGCGAGGGCCGGTTGGCTTAACCGGCTTGGGCAGCGCCGGGGGCCGCTTCGCAAGCGGCTTATGAATAAATTATTCCGATTTTCCCTTGTCCCGGTGGTTGCGCTGATGATGAACTGGGCGTCGAGCTCTCACGCTCAAGTCAAGGCGGTGAAGAGCAATAAGGATCTGATCGATCGCGGGCGCTACATCGTCGAGGATCAGGTGATGTGCGAACAGTGCCATACGCCTCGAAATCCCGACGGCACTCCCGATCGCGAGCACTGGCTGATGGGCGGTCCGACGCAGCTCCGGCCGACCTATTCGTCGCCCGATTGGGCGGTGATCTGCCCGCGGATTGCGGGCACGCCGCCGGGGACGGATGCAGAAATCATTCGCTTGTTGACCACGGGAATCGCCCGCACCGGGAGAGCGCCGCGTCCGCCGATGCTCCAGTTTCACATGACGCGCGAGGACGCGCAGGCCGTGCTGGCGTACCTGAAATCGCTGCCACACTGAGGCGTTCGCGCCGGTTTGGACGCGGCGTTTCTGCACGGGAGGGGCAGTTCACACGTCTGTCCTCTCGATGCGAAGGATTCGCGGCGCGAGCATTTGGTTGGCGATGTTATCGGCGATATCGGCTCAGCGTTCCGCGCCGCCAGCGTTCGAAGTGGCGACGATCAAGCCGTCCAGGCCAGGCACGAGTGAGGCGCGAACTTCGATTCGCGGAAATACGATCATTTATCACAACACGACGTTGTTGAATGCCTTGGCCCGAGCCTTCGAATTGAAATCGGCGAATCAGGTTGCCGGCCCTGCGTGGGTGTTTGAAAACCGGTACGATATCGCCGCAAAAGCGCCAGAAAATACTCCGAAAGAGGAGTTCCCGCGGATGATGCGGGCACTGCTGATCGAGCGATTCAAACTCGTGTTGCACCATGAAACCAGGGAATTGCCGGGCTATGCGCTGGTCAAGGGACGCCGGAGACTTAAGCTGCGCGAGAACGAAGGCAGCGAGAATAGCTCCGTGGTTATGATCGATGGGCGCCGGGAGATGAGGAGCATGAACATGGCTGCGCTCGCGCAATTTACATCGCTGATGCTGCGCCGGCCCGTTGTCGATGCCACCGGGCTCGCCGGACATTATGATTTCGCGCTCGATATGAGCAGAGAAGAGAGCGGCAAAGATTCCGCGCCGTCGATCTTTACTGTGATCGCGGGGCTGGGACTTAAACTCGATCCGCGGAAGATGTCGCTTGACGTTATTGTGATCGAGGATGGCAGCAAGACGCCAACTGAGAATCAGGGAGAGACTTCGCGAGGATGCAACGGCGTTTGTATAATCCAGCCTGGAAGGGTGGGCATGGCGGCGACATCGGTGAAGCACCGCGCGGGCTTAGTCCGCGGCTGCGTCGGCGACTTTTAATTTGCGGGCTACCAGATTCGTCGCGCGGAGGAGTGAGTCGAAGGTGCCGGCGTCGGTCCACCAGCCGTCCAGAAGGGCGAAGGTCATGGTGCCCTCGGCGATGTAGGCGTTGTTCACGTCGGTGATCTCCAATTCGCCGCGATGTGATGGTTTCAAATTGCGGCATTTGTCGAAGACGGAGCTGTCGTATAGATAAATTCCGGTGACCGCGTAATTGCTCTTCGGCCGGGCCGGCTTCTCTTCGATGCCGACGATGCGATCGCCATCGAGCTCCGCCACTCCGAATCGTTGCGCGTCCTGCACTTCCTTTAAAAAGATCCGGGCGCCGCGATCGCGCTGGCGGAAATCGTCGACGGCGTCGCGAATGTTGCCTTCGATCAGGTTGTCGCCGAGGATGACGCAGACCTGATCGCCGTCGGCGAAGTGCTCGGCGAGCGCGAGAGCTTCGGCGATGCCGCCTTCGCCTTCCTGGTAGGTGTAATTCAGGTGCTTGAGGCCGAACTCTTTGCCATTGCCGAGCAGGCGAAGAAAATCGCCGGAGTTACGGCCGCCGGTGACCAATAAAATATCGCGAATTCCGGCGTCCACCAGAGTTTGAATGGGATAATAGACCATTGGCTTGTCGTAGATCGGCAGCAGATGTTTATTCGTAATCTTGGTGAGCGGATATAAACGACTGCCGGAGCCGCCTGCGAGAACAATGCCTTTCACAACGGTCAAGTATATCATCGGCGGGCGTCAGCGCCGGGCGAGAGCTTCGCGCTTGGTTTGCAGCTTGCGGCGCGCCCACAGATACGTAAATTCAGCGCCGAGCAAAAAAATTTGCGCGGCGTAGTAAACGAAGAAGGCGACGGCGATGATCGATCCGGCGGCGCCGTAGCTGGAACCGACTCCGACCCTGGTCAGGTACAAACCAAGCACCGCTTTGCCCACCGTGAAAAGAATGGCGCTGGCCAGCGCGCCGGGCCAAAGCGCGTTCCAGGGCAGCGCCAGGTCCGGCACGAAGCGGAAAATCAGCAGGAAGATCGCGGTCAGCAAAACGACCGATACGGCGAAATTCGCACTCTCCAGTACCCATGCCGGCACGGGCACGACGTTGTTAAAAAACCTGGCGATCACGGAAACGGCGGCGGTGGCGAGCATGGAAAAGATCAAAACCGCTCCGGCTGCGAGCACGAGCAGAAAGGAAAAAAACCGCTGCAATATGATGCCAATCAACCCGCTGCTTTTGGGATGCGCATCCCACATGCGGTTGAGGTCGTCACGCAGTTCGAGGAAGGCGCTGGAGGCGCCGAAAACGAGAGCACAGATGGCGATCGCCGCAGCGATATTGAATTGCCTGGGCTGGCGCGCGTGAACCAGAATTGAATTGAGCGCGGCCGCGCCGGCCGGACCCAGGACCTCCGATCCGAAGCTCGCGATTCGCCCTTGCGCGGTTTCGCGGCCCACGAACATCGATCCGATGAGAAGAGCCAGCACCGCCAGCGGCGCGGCCGAAAGAAGCGTGTAGAAGGCCAGCGCTGCTCCCAGCCGCTGCCCATCGTGATCGCTCCAGCGCGCAAAGGTAGCGCCGATCACCGAAAGCGTGCTTCGCAAGGACGATCCTACATGATTACGACTCCCGCGGCGTCGATTCGTTACGCCTTTGATGCGGGTGAAACGCGGCAGAAGACCCCGCGTCAAACTAATCGCGGCCGGCTACGCGGCTGCAAATGCGGAAGTATGCCAGCGAACGGGCGTGCGGCACGACGATGGATCCTGATGGTTTACGCTGCTGCCTGTAGCGTCGTGTTGCCCGCGCTGTTGCGCGCGCAATCGTCTTTTGAGGGCAAGACGATCGTCTCCGTCGGCTACGAACCATCCACTCAGCCTCTGGCCGAGGCCGATTTGAAACGTGTGACCGTTCTTGTGCCGGGCGCGCCGCTGAAAATCTCAGACGTTGAGGAAGCGATCAATCGCCTGTTCGCGACCGGCCGCTACACCGATATTCAAGTGGATGCGGAGCCGCGCGCGAATGGCGTGGCGATTGTGTTCCGCACCACGGCGGCGCGCTTTTTCGGCCACGTGCAGGCGAGCGGAAAGATTTCGAATCCGCCCAGCCCGGCGCTGATCGTCAACACGGCGGAGTTGCCGCTCGGCAGCCAATTTGATCCGGACCTGCTGACGGCAGCCAAGAAAAACATTGAGCACCTTTTCGCCGCGAATGGCCTTTATGATGCCGACATCCGCCTGGAAACGATCGAAGAACCGGATCAACAGATGGGCGTGCGCATCGTGGTGAACTCGGGTCCCCGGGCCCGCTATTCGATGCCGTCGATTCATGGCGAGCCGAAGCTATCCGATGCGACGATCGTACGCGCCACCGGCTGGCGCATTCGCTTTATCGGGCGATGGCGAAAAGTGACTCAGGCGCTGACGAACGAGGGGATCGAAGGCATTTCGAAAAAGTATCAAAAAGAAGACCGCCTGACCGCGACGACAACTCTAACCGCTCTTGATTACGATCCGGAAACCGTGCGTGTGAAACCTTCACTCGATATCAATGCCGGTCCGAAGGTTCACATCCGGATGCCGGAAGCGCGGGTTTCGAAGAGCCGCTTAAGACGGTTCGTGCCAGTGTATCAGGAAGGCGCCGTCGATCCGGATCTTCTGGTGGAGGGCGAACGCAACCTTCGAGACTACTTCCAATCGAAGGGCTATCCCGACGTAAATGTTACCTTTCGCCAGCTCCCGCCGGCTGACGATCAGAAGACGATTGAGTACTTCATCACGCGAGGCCCGCGGCGCAAACTCGTGCGCGTCTTCATTCGCGGCAATCACTATTTCGACACGGTGACCATTCGCGAGCGGATGTATCTGGAACCCGCGTCGCTTTTCGACCGGTGGGGAAGATATAGCGACTCCTTTCGCAAAAAAGATGAACAGAGTATCGCCGATCTTTATAAAAGCAGCGGCTTTCGCGATGTCAATGTAACTTCGCGCGTCGAAACACGCTACGGCGGAAACGCTTCCCAGATTGCTGTCGTATTTTCCATCGAAGAAGGGGCGCAGTGGCGAATTTCAGAGTTCTCCGCCACCGGGCTCGATCGGATCGGCGGAGAACATCTGGTGAGCATTCTCGGCGCCGGGCCGGGGCAGCCTTACAGCGAAACGACGATCGCGGAGGATCGCTCCGTGATTTTGCAAGCTTCAGCCGCGCGCGGCTTTCGTCACGCGACATTTCAATTCCGGGCGTCCCCCTCGGGCCCGCATGAAGTCGCGTTGACTTATCGAGTCAATCCGGGAACTCAGGAGTTCGTACGAGATGTAGTGATCAGTGGGCTACACACCACCAAACCGGAGTTAGTTCAGAAACAGGTGACGATTCGTCCGGGAGATCCTCTCTCATTGCCGGCGGACCGCGAAATCCAGCGCAGCTTGTATAATCTCGGAATTTTCGCGGAGATCGACACCGCAATTCAAAACAGCGATGGCGACGAAACTTATAAATACGTGCTATTCGATTTCACTGAAGCTCACCGGTACACTCTCAATCTGGGAGTGGGAGCTGAAATCGCCCAGCTTGGACCGACGACCACGGCCATCTCCGAGCCGGTGGGCGCGACCGGTTTTAGCCCGCGCCTTTCGGTTAACGTCAATCGTCTGAATGTGGGCGGCGTTGGTCACACTTTGGCGCTGCAAACACTACTGTCGACGCTTGAGCAGCGGATTGGACTTAGCTTTATCGTGCCGCGGCTATTTGATAGCCCCACACGATCGGTGACTTACAGCTTTCTCTGGGACACATCTCGCGACATTCGTACTTTTTCGTCGCACCGCGAGGAAGGATCGGTTCAGTTTGCGGAGCATTTCACGCGGCGCACGGTGGGTTTGTTCCGCTTTGCCTATCGAAGAGTCAGCATCAGCGACCTGGTTATTCCCGCGCTTTTAATTCCCCAGTTTTTGCAGCCGGTGCGAATCGGAATTGTTTCGGCTAATATTGTGCAGGACCACAGAGATAACTCCGTCGATCCACACAGCGGCATATACAACACGGCAGATATCGGTGTGGCATCTACGGCGTTGGGCTCGCAGCGGAACTTCACAAAGTTTCTTTTGAGAAATGCAACTTACACGCGAATCGGAAAGCAACTCGTGTTCGCGCGTCAAACTGTTTTCGGTGGCATCGTTCCCTTCAATACTCAACCAGGAATCACGGCCGCAGTTGCAGTGCCGCTACCCGAAAGGTTTTTCGGCGGGGGCGACATCTCCCTGCGAGCGTTTCCGGAAAACCAGGCAGGCCCGCGTGATATCGGCTCTCCGGCCGGACCGGGCGGAACACAGACCGAGCCGACCGGATTTCCGCTGGGCGGCGATGCTGTCTTTATCAACAATCTGGAGGTTCGGTTTCCTTTGATTGGACAAAATATCGGAGGAGTTCTGTTTCATGACATGGGCAACATTTATGAAAACCTGAGTAGCATTTCATTTCGTTACCGGCAGCGCAATCCCGAAGATTTCGACTATATGGTGCATGCCGTCGGATTCGGGATCCGTTATCGGACGCCGGTTGGTCCGCTGCGGGTCGATCTCGCCTATGGGTTGAACCCACCGAGCTTTTACGGATTCTCGGGCACGATTCAGCAATTGCTGGCTTGCAATCCGAATCTTCCGCCAAGTCAACTGCCGGCGCAATGCCAGCCGAGATTGCAAGGCATCAGTCACTTTCAATATTTTTTTTCGATTGGACAGACCTTCTAATGCTGCGCCGTCTGTTTTTTTATATCGCGTTGTCGCCATTGGCCACCGCGGTGATCATCGACAGAACAGCGATCGTAGTGGATCGTACTCCGATTCTCGATAGCGAAATCGATCGCGACATCCGAATCACGGCGTTTCTGAATGAGGAGCCAGCCGTAATTACCGAAGCTTCACGGAAGCAAGCCGCCAGCCGCCTGATCGATCAGCAGCTTATACGGCAGGCAATCCGCGTAGGAGAGTATCCACTCGCCACTCGAGCCGATACAGATCGCCTTTTTCGCGACATCGAGTCTCGCTACGGGAGTGCCGCTGAGCTAAACGAGGCGCTTCGCAAATATGGCATTACTAACGCCGAATTACGCGAGCGCCTGTTTTGGCAGTTGACTGTGTTACTGTTCATCGACACGATGTTTCGCCCTCAGGTCGTTGTTTCCGAAGCCGACATTGAGCATTACTACAAATCGCACTCCGTTCAGTTTGAAAAGCAACCTTTTGCTTCGGTGAAACCAGTAATTACGGAAACGATTACCGGAGAGCGCGTAAATCAGCTACTGAATAGCTGGCTGGATCAAAGCCGCAAATCGGCTCACATCGTCTATTTGGAGAAGTCACTGGCGTGAGTAGCCCCTTAAGGATACTATTGCGGCTAGCGCTGGCATTGGCTACCGTAATTTTGATTGTGGTGATTACGGTTGTTATTGTCGTCCACACCTCCTGGTTCCAAGGCTATGCGGAGCGCCGATTGGCAGCTTACGTAGAGCACGCCACCGGTGGCGCGACCAGTATTGAGTCATTTCAATTCGACGTCCGCAGCTTGGCAGTTACGATTCGCGGCATGACGATTCGCGGAAAAGAACCGGAGAAGTCTTCGCCTTTTTTCCATGCGTCTTTAGTGACGCTGAAAATCGGCTTATTTTCGCAGCACAGGTTTTTGGTCTTCAAACAACTTGAAATAGGCCGTCCTGAAGTGACAATTGTGACTCTTTCGAACGGCGAGCTTAATATTCCTACGCCCGCTAAACCTTCAAGGAGCGATTTCGCGTCTGATACAAATGAAATTATTAATCTGGCAATTCAACACTTTGACATTAACGAAGGTCAGATACGCTTCGCCAGCCAAGCGATTCCTTTATCAATTCACGGCAGCGATTTCGCGGCTCACATTGCGTTTACGTCCAAATTAGAGTACCGGGGCGAGGTTACCGCGTTGGTGAATGTTCAATATAAGGCGCCGCTAACTGCCCGGCTAACTATACCTTTTGTTTTGCGGCGGGGCGGAATCGTTCTGAATGAGGCCCGGCTTCAGAGTCCGCAATCGAACATCGTGGTCACGGCCGAGTTGTACGATTTAAAGTCGCCGCGCGTTTCCGCCCACGTTGATGCGCATCTTGGCGTCGGCGAACTTCGCGCCTCACTTGCGATTCCGGTTCACGTCGACCAAAAAGCCGCAACCGCGGTCGACTTGCAGACTACGTTCAATGCTACACGCGACAGCGTCACGATTCAACATGCGGACTTGCGCCTTGGCGCATCTTATTTGGAGGCTGCCGCATCCGCCGACACGACTGTTTTTCGGGGTTCTATTTCGCTCGATGAGATCAGGCGCCTATTCACGATTTCTAAAGCTCCTGCCGGAGCCCTGAACTTATCTGGTAATGCCCGGCTGACATTTCCGAACTATTTCATTCAGGGATCGCTATCCACCGCGCGTTTAATTCTTCCGGACAGGGAGTTGGGCACAGCGACATTTTCTTCGTCGTTCCGTATCGAGCCAAACCTAATCTCGCTGGCGGATCTGCATTTCACCGCGATGCACACCGCCATAAACGGATCGGCGGCGGTTCGCGATTTTAACACGATCGAGGCGAACGCGGCTCTTCAGCGGCTTACGATTTCAGATGCGGCGCGAATTGTTGCCGAAAAGCCGATTGCTTACGCTGGCGAGATTTCCGCTTCATTTCATGCACAAGGTCCGATCAAGACCCCCGAAGTTGTAGCGCGCGTGACAATTTCTCCGGCCGGTTCCGGAGTCCCGGTCAATGGTCACCTCAGCGTGACTTACAAGGTTGAAACAGGCACGATCGCCGTACCCGAATCCACAATTTATCTTCCACACTCCACTTTTAGTTTAGTTGGTGAACCGGGCATTGAGACACGACTCACATTTCAGTCGCATGATCTCAGCGATGTTTCCCCCTTGTTCCGGTACTTTTCCTCGCCGGGTAGTCCGGCTTTGCACGGCGGCTCGGGGGCACTCGATGCTCGCGCGCGCGGACCGCTTAAACGGTCGCAGCTTTCAGGATCGATCAAGCTAACTGGTTTCATTATCGGCGGCCGGCGCTTTGATGAACTTTCTGCCAGCTTTGCCGCTTCAGCAAGCGGAGTCGTTATTAGGAACGCATCGCTCGATAGCGGAGCTTCGCGGGTTCGCTTCGCGGGTTCGCTCGGTTTGTTTGACTGGAAGCCGGAGGCCGCGAGCGCGATTGCGACCGACGCGATAATTCAGAACGGTCATCTCGCCGATTTTTTGCTGCTTACCGGAAACAGTGATATACAAGCCGCAGGAGATATCAACGCGTCCGCTCACGTTTCCGGCACGCTCAACAGACCGCAAGGAAACATTAACCTCGCGATCGCCGCTGCTCATTACCGCCAGGAACAGATTAGTTCCGCGCAGCTCAGCGCAAGTTTGTCCGATCAACTCATTCAGTTGACCTCACTGATTGTGACGGCGCCGGCCGGAACGCTGAAGGCGCAGGCTTCGTTCTTTCATCGTTCCGGCGATCTTAACTACGGTACCATTCAGGCGGAAGTGTCTACTACATTGCTCGATTTAAGCAAGAGCGGGACGCTTCAATCGGCTCGTGCGGGATTTGCGGGTAATGCCGAGATGAGCCTAGCAGCGGCCGGCGAGATTTCGCGCCGCGCCGGTGCGTTTGTCTGGTCAGTGACGAACTTGAACGGCGACTTTAAGGCCACTGGACTTCGCGATAGCCAGGAAAACTTTGGCGATCTCACCGCGTCGGTTCACTCTCGTGGCCAGGACGCAATTGTTTCACTTGCATCTTCACTCGCGAATTCAGCAACACAGCTTCGCGGATCGGTTCGCCTTGCGGGCGATTTTCCATTTGCGGCCGATTTATCGGTGAGTCATCTTGCATTGGAAAAGATCTTCGCGCTGGCTCACTTGAACTTGCCGATCAAGGGAAACACCAGCCTGAGCGCGCATCTGGACGGCACGCCTCGAGATCCTAGAGCAAAACTTAACTTCCAACTGACTCGCGCGGAAATGTTTGGACAGCGTGTCGATCAACTTACAGTTGCGGGCGATTACAGCAACACAATGCTGGTCGTTTCTTCGCTGCAAATGACTACGCCCGCCGGGCGCGCCGATGCGAGTGGTTCTTTTTCGCATCCGCAGTTTTCCTTTGCCGACGGCCGGCTCGCGTTTCATATCGCGATTCGCCAAGCGAATCTCGCCCGGCTGTCTTATTTGGAGAACTTTCGTTCGGGCCTGAGCGGGACTGCCTCGCTTACCGCGGATGGCCTGACTGAGCTGAATCATTTTCAAGTCACTCCGATTCGTTTTACGGCAGAAGGCACAATTCACGATGTCGCGTTGAATCATCAGCCGATGGGCAGCCTGGAAGTGAAAGCCCAAACGAATAACAAAATTCTGAACGTAACTTTTCAATCGAATCTTTCAACTGGATCGATTCGGGGAGATGCAGACATCGCGTTATCGGGAGACTTTGTCACACACGCCCAGCTTGGAGTTAACAATCTGACTTACGCCGCCATTAAGCCTTTTTTGTCGACATCCCAGCTTTTGCTTGAGGCATCGTTGGACGCGAACGCCCGCTTCGATGGTCCGTTGAAGGCGCCGGGGGAGGCAACAGCGCAGCTACAGGTAACAAAGCTTGACGTCAGCGCCACCAGCGGAATTTCGTTTAAAAACGATCGCCCGATCGTGCTGAACCTGGTTCATGGAACCATTCAAATCGCAAGCGCCCGCATCAGCGGCTCGTCAATGGATCTTGTGATTTCCGGTAGTGTGCCGCTTCGCAGGGCAAGCTCAATCGACATTGATGTGAACGCGAACGCTGATCTGGCCGTGATCAAGACGCTTTTCCCCGGCTCGGTCGCCGCCGGAGTTGCCAACGCCAAAGTCTCGGTGCGCGGAACGCTTGCAAGCCCGGTCCTCGGCGGGCGCATTCAGTTGAGCGATGGATCTTTGCAACTCGCCGATTGGCCTAACGGGCTGTACAAGGCGAATATGGTGATTCTGCTGACTGGAAGCGGCGGTCAAATCCAGTCGCTAACAGCCGAATCCGGCGGCGGCAAAGTAAGTGCCACGGGATTTTTTTCCATAAGCGGCTCGCGCTTGAGCTATAACTTTCAGGCCGACGCACACCAGGTGAGAACGCGATACTCCGGTGTTTCCGTAACTGCCAATGCCGCTCTTCGTCTTTCTGGAACGGGCCGCAGCGGCTTATTGAGTGGAACGGTCACGATCTCGCGCGTCGGCTACGGCCAGCAGAGCGATATCGGCTCGATTCTTTCCGCTGCGACGAAGCCGCCGGCGCCGCCGTCGTCCTCGAGCGGCGTATTATCTTTCATTCGCGCCAGCGTGCGTATTCAGACCGCGCCTGACGCTCTCTTTCAGACGACGCTCGCCCAGCAGCTTTCCGCCACAGCCAATTTGGATTTACTTGGATCGCTGGCGAATCCGGGCATGCTGGGCAGAATTACCATCAACAGCGGAACACTTATCTTTTTCGCGAATAAATATTCGGTGAACCACGGCACGATTTCCTTTTACGATCCGACCTCGATTCAGCCTGTTTTGGATATCGATTTGGAAACCGTCGCGCAGGGCGTCGATGTGAACCTCACCGTGGCTGGTCCGATGGATAATTTGAAACTAAGCTATCGCTCCGACCCGCCTTTGAAATTTGAGGATATCGTCGCGCTGCTGGCGGCGGGAAAAACTCCGCCGGACCCGACGATCGCTTCCAATCAGCCCGCCGCACCGGATCAATCGGCGATGGAGATGGGCGAATCGGCTTTGGTGGGCGCCGCCGTCGCCAATCCTGTGGCCAGCCGGCTACAGCGCGTTTTCGGCGTCAGCCAGCTCACTATCGCCCCGACGTTTGTGAGTGGAACTGCCCTGCCGCAAGCGCGGATCACTCTGCAACAGCAGGTGACGCAGAACGTAACTTTCACTTATTCGCAGGACGTGAGTCAGGCCAATTCCGAGCTGGTTCGGATCGAGTGGGAGCTTGCGCCGCAATTTTCAGCAGTCGCGACGCGCGATGAAAACGGCGTCTTTAGCGTTGATTTCTTCTGGAAGAAGCAGTTTCGCTAAGCCGGCCGAGCTTAAGCAGCCGCCGCCGAGCGCTCACCCATCGCGTTGGCGAAGTGCTCGATCACTTGCGACATCTCCTCCAGAGCTTTCATGGCGGCAGAGGGCGAAATCCGGCGGGTCATCGAATACCACACCCGCATCACGCGGTAGTCAATCTCAAGCATCCGATTTTCAACCGCGTTCTCTCCCCGCGAAGGATTCGCCGCATTCTTCAACAAATATGTCAGCACGCGATAATCGCGATCCAGCATATCCTTGAGCCGATCCAGATCCGATTCCTGCCGCAGCGCGGACTGCACTTCCAGAAATCCAAGCTGGTTGGCGACCGCAACGGGCGCAGCGTAGTCGCGGCTGGTTCGCGCGCTCAGGATCAGCAGGCAGGTGTACCGGAACCAATAGACGAACAAGAACAGGCTGCTTGCGGTAATCACGACGGTGGCGATGAGCTCCATCATTTGCTGCCTCGATTCCGATGCGCATTTGCCATTTTGGTTACAAGGAAGCATACCATTCGCCCCCGCAACGATCAATAGATTTTTGCGTACTAAGGTTGTTTTTGAGGAGTCCTAATCGGCGGAATCATCAAAAACCATGTCATTCGTTAACCCCGGACGAGCACGGCGATATTCCTGGTATAGTTTTGCGTAGCTCGCCGTTAAGTATTCCGACGGAGAAAGGCCTAAGCGCGCCGCCGTAGCATCCAGCCAATCCGGCGGACCTTCCAACTCCAGAAATACCCCCATCGGCGTTTCGTCGATCGTGATGATCCCCGGCTCGCTTTCGGCGCGAAATTTCGTCCGGTACTTTTGGTAACGGAAGGCTACGTCATATCCCAACCTTTCGAGCACGGCAGCAAGCGCGTCACCGTCGGAGACCTCGAACTCAATCTCCTCGCGATTTTTGTGCCGCCCGGCTCGCGGTGGACCTTTATAAGTGAGGAGGAACCGGTCTCCCTGGTGGCGCAGCCGCAAAAGCTGTTCGGAGCGCCGCAGCTCGCCGCCGCGGTCGAAGACGCAATCGGATTCGAGCGTTCGCGGTTGAATGAGACGATAGCCGCGCGCCTCGATTCGCGCGCGCGCCTGTTCCGCGTCACCGGGGAACCGGACCTTCACCTCGTTCTCAACAGACATCCCTATCAAGATGATACGATCTTGATTGAGTGCGCCCGTAGCTCAGCCGGATAGAGCGACTGGCTTCGAACCAGTAGGTCGGGAGTTCGAGTCTCTCCGGGCGCGCCACATCACCCCATCCATCGCTTTCGGCCGGAAGAGGGACGTGCAATTTACGCTTCTCCGCAGGCCAGGGATCTATGGTCACCGGCGCTAACCTAAAGCCTTACATTTCCCTCGCCGATCTTCCTCCCATGGGACCCTTGCAGCTTGTCGTCAGCGGCATCCTTACCTTGATTGTCTATTCGATGGTTTTGTTCGCCGTTTATAAGGTCTTCCAGATCAGCAACGACGTCGGTGAAGTAAAGGAACTGCTGCGCGCCATCAAACGGAACACCGAAGCCGCCCCGGCAGCGCCTTCACCGGTAGTCCCGCACGCCGCCGAAGCCGTCCCTCAATCGGCCGAAGCTCTGGTCCGCGCCGTCCACCAGGGCTGGAAATCGGCCCCCGAGCCATAATCTACGACACTGCTCGAATCGCCGCGCTCACCGGACGCGACCCCACCGGAATCACCGTCAGCACCGGCGCTGGATATCCGCGAGTTTGCACCCCGTTCACCCGCAAAACCGCCATGTCGCCCGATTTTCGATTCAGCACCAGCGCATAGCGGTCATCCGGCGTGACCGCCACAAAACCCGGATCGCTCCCCACCCGCACCACCGAAATCACCTTGCGGTCGTCGATGCTCAACACGCTGACATCGCCCGATTGCGGGCTGGCGATAAACAGCAGCGCCTGCGACGCCGCCATTGCCTCCGGACCATGCCCGGCAAGCACCGTCTGATCCACCTCCGGCGTGTGATACGGAAACACGATCACCACCCCGTCCAGTCCCTCGCCGGTGATGAACAACTGACCGCCATCCTGGCTGAAGCAGAGATGATCCGGCCGCGCCGCCAGCGGCAGCTTCGTCATCAGCCGCTCGGCCGGCGCGTCCCACAGCCACAACAAGCGCGCTCCAAGGTCGGCCGCGATCATCATCTTGCCGTCCTTGCGGAATCTCACCGATCCGAAGTCCCCCGAAGCAAGCGGCGCGCCCGCGCGCATGGCTCCCAAATCGAGAAATCGCACCAGGCCGCCGCCCGAAACCGCCGCCGCCCCACCCTCGGAAGCCAGCGCGAAATCGACCGGATCTTCGGCCAGCGGAATTCTGCCGGTCGCTGCAAAGGAATCCAGCGAGACCCGAATCACGGCTCTCGGATCGCGAGCCAGCACCCACAGCTCGCGCTCGGCCGCGTCCAGGTGCATCGCGATTGCCGACGACGCCACCGTCGCTTTCCGCCGCGCCGTCAGCCGATCCACTTCAATTTCGTGAATCGATCCCGTATCCGGCGTCAGCGCGAAAACCGACGGGCGCTTCGCCGCCGCGATCACCTGCGCTGGCGACCCGTCCAGCGGAATGTGCCGCACCACCGCCATCGCCTCCAGATCGACCGCAGCGATCGCCTGCCCCTCCTGATTGGCGACAAACGCGTATCCCTGATAGCCCGCCATTCGCCGCCGCCCGCAAGCCACGCTCAGGGCAAGCGCAACCACCGCTCGACGCGAAACCATCTCGTCCAGTGTAACGGGTAGAAGCAATTTTTTTCGAGTTCGCCGGCTGATCGTTTACCGGATACGCCGATCGCTCCGCCGATACGAAACTGCCCGCTAAAATACAAAAAATTTCGCGTTACGCCGTACCTGTGGTACCTTCAGATGAGGCTGGTTGTTCCCCCCTCCATGCCGTCCTAAATACTAGTTTTCATATGAATACGCGGTCGCTGTTCAGTATTTTTTCCTCCGATCTTGCGATCGATCTGGGCACTGCCAACACGTTGGTCTACGCGAAGGGAAAAGGGATCGTCGTCAATGAGCCGTCGATCGTCGCGATCAACAAAAACAGCGGTGAAGTCGAGGCGGTCGGCAAGGAAGCCAAGGAAATGCTGGGCCGCACGCCGGGCAATATCGTCGCCATTCGCCCCATGAAGGACGGCGTCATCGCCGACTTCAAAGTCACCGAGCGGATGCTCAATTATTTCATTCAAAAAGCCCACGGCCGGAAAATGCTGGTGCATCCGCGCATTATCATCGGAGTTCCCAGCGAGATCACACAGGTGGAAAAGCGCGCCGTCATCGACTCCGCCTATCATGCCAAGGCGAGCGAAGTGTATCTGGTCGAGCAGGCCATGGTGGCCGCCATCGGCGCCGGTCTGCCCATCACCGAGCCTTCCGGAAATATGGTGGTCGATATCGGCGGCGGCACCACCGACGTGGCTGTGATCTCGTTGAGCGGCATCGTGTACTCGCGCTCGGTCCGCGTCGCCGGAAATGAGATGGACGACGCCATCATGCAGTACATGAAGCGCAAGTACAATCTGCTCATCGGGGAAACAACCGCCGAAAAGGTCAAAATGTCGATCGGCTCGGCCTACACTTTGGATAAGCCCTTGACGATCGAAATAAAGGGCCGCAATCTGATCGAAGGAGTTCCTAAGACGATCACCGTCGATGACACCGAGATTCGCGAGGCGCTTTCAGAGTGCGTCGCGACCATCATGAACGCCATCCGCGTCGCGCTGGAGCGCACTCCGCCCGAGCTTTCCGCCGATATCAGTGACCGCGGCATCGTCCTCACCGGCGGCGGCGCGCTGCTCAAAAATCTCGACAAACGGATCCGCCAGGAAACCGGACTTCCCGTCTCCATCGCCGAGGACCCGCTGGCCTCGGTAGTATTAGGTACAGGAAAGATGTTGACTGAATTCAAGCTGCTTCGCCGCATCGCCATCGAATAGGGAGTTTATTGAGCCCCGCCCGCAACGGCGGGGGCGCAGTATGGAGTACCTGCTCAACCGCTATCGCAATCTGAGCGTCCTGCTCCTGGCGATTCTCGCGCAACTGATCCTGCTGGCCTATCAGGTCAAAAGCAACGGCGAGGTCCGCCTCATTCGCGTCTGGGCCGTCACCGCCGTTACTCCCCTGGCCCGCGCCATTGAAGGCGCTCGCGGCGCCGCCTCGCGCTTCTTCTCCGATTATTTCGTCCTGCTCGACGTGCGCGAGGAAAACAAGCGCCTCAAAAAAGAGCTCGATCGCGTCAACATGGACAATCAGTTTCTCCGCAGCGAACTCGATACCGCGGACCGCGCCAAATCGCTGGCGATCTTCCAGTCGCGTTCGCCATCCAAAACCATCGCCGCGCACATCATCGGCAATACCACCGGCTCCGGCGCCAAGACCGTTATCGTCGATCGCGGCTCGACCAGCGGCGTGCAGAAAGAAATGGCCGTGATCACGCCCGATGGAATCGTCGGCAAGGTGGTCGATGTGTATCCCACCGCCTCTTTCGTTCTGTTGGCCACCGATCCAAGCTTCGCCGCCGGGGTGATTTCTCAAAAAAATCGCGTCCACGGCACGCTTAAGGGACAAGGCGGAACAAAAGTTATCGTCGATTATGTCCAGAACGAGGAAAACGTGGATCAGGGAGAATGGTTTTACACCAGCGGCGATGACGGCATCTTTCCCAAGGGACTGCCTGCCGGCGAGGTGACCTCCGTCCACCCCGGCAAATCAAAAAAAGAAATTATTCTCTCCCCCAGCGGATTCCAGAACGGCCTCGAGGAGGTGCTCATCATCATCGAAGGCGTCCACGCTCCGATTCCCGAGCTGCCCGCGCCCAATCAACAGATCCACGTGCAGCCTCCGCCGCCTCCGGAAACCAGCGCGGTCCAGCCCGGCGGCGCATCCGGACCTTCCGGCCCGCCCGCTGCAACCCCGCCATCCACCGTTCCCCTTTCCGACGCCGATCGCATCCTCGATCGCTACCGCCAGATCGGCATCGCCGAAAAACATGAATGGGGCGTCCGCGGCCGCGGCGCTCCCGATTTCAACCTGCCGCTCGACGCCGCAAAGCCCGCCGAGGCGCCCAAACCAAAACAGAACCAATGAGCCGGACCGCCATTGAAAAGGTTGCCCCATGACGGAGTTCACCGGCACGTTCACCGAACCCCGCAAGAAACGGGATGCCGCTTCGCGCTTCAGCGCCGCGGCCATCATCGCCATCCCGCTGGTCGCCATCCTTTTTCAGGTTTATGTCCCGCAATTCATCAAATATCTTTCGTATTTAGAGCTGCCGCTGCTCGTCACCGTCTATTTTTCCCTGATGAAGCGCTCGCCGATCGCCGGCGTTCTGTTCGGAGCCGGCATCGGCCTCGCACAGGATTCTCTTTCCTCGCACCCGCTCGGCATGTTCGGCATCGTCAAAACCCTGGTCGGATATTTCGCCGCCTCGATGAGCCAGCGCTTTGAAGTCGAAAATCCCCTGGTGCGCCTCATTCTCGCGTTTTTTTTCTGCTTCTTTCACCAGTTCTTTTATTGGGTCCTCGCCCGGGCCCTGCTCGGAGAAGGCCTCGATTTCGACCCGCAGCAGACCATCGTTTTGGCCATGTTGAACGCGGCCGTCGCGGTCCCGCTGTTTCACATTTTGGATAAGCTGAAGGTTACCGGATAGTCAACGGCGAATGCTGACACCGATCGAGACCGAACGCCAAGTCCCGGAAACGCCACGGCAGCTCCGCGACGACACGCGCTTCGCCCTGGGACGCATCGTCGTCTTTCAATATCTCGCCGTCGCCATTTTTCTGCTGCTCATCTCCGGCTTCTGGATCCTGCAAGTCCGCGAGCACGCCGCCAACGACGAGTTGGCCGAGCGCAACCGCGTCAAAACCGTTCCGTTGCTCGCGCCCCGCGGAAAAATGCTCGATCGCGACGGCCGCGTCATCGTCGATAATCACCTCGCCTGGGAAGTTCGCCTCGGCCGAGAAAATCTCAAACCCGAACACATCGACGCCATCGCCGCCGGGTTGCATCTGGACGCCGACGACATTCGCGCCAAACTGCGCCGCTTCGCCTCCCGGCCCTCCTACGTCCCCATCACCATCAAGCAGGAACTCACGCCCGGCGAGCTCGCCTTCGTCGAAGCCCACCGCGACGCCCAAACCTTCCCCGAGCTGGAGCTGATCCAGCACGAAGGCCGCCTCTACCCGCGAAACGGCCTGGCCGCGCACGTTATCGGCTACGTCGGCGAGGTCAGCGAACAGGAGCTCGATTCCCCCGAATTCGCCAAATATTCCCAGGGCGACATGGTCGGAAAATTCGGCCTCGAGCGGCAATATAACGACACGCTGATCGGCATCGACGGCCAGAAGCGCGTCGTCGTCGACAGCATGGGCCGCGAGCGCCAGGTTCTCGATGACGTCGAACCCACTCCCGGCCACAACTTGCAGTTGACGCTCGATCTCGATCTGCAAGCCGTCGCCGAACTGGGCATGGAAGGACGCCGCGGCGCCGTCGTCGCCCTCGATCCGCGCAGCGGGGAAGTGCTGGCGATGGTCAGCCGCCCGGCTTTCGATCCCAATCTTTTCGCTACGCGAATCCGCGCCGATGATTGGAAAAATCTCACCACCGATCCGGGCAATCCGCTGCTGAATCGCGCCATTCAAGCCCAACTGGCTCCCGGCTCCACCTTCAAGCCGATCGTCGCCCTCGCCGGTCTTGAATCCGGCGCCATCGATGAAAACTACACCGTTCGCTGCGGCGGCTCGGCACTCTGGTACGGCCGCGTTTTCAAATGTTGGGTAAAGGGCGCGCACGGGCCGATGAACTTGCACACCGGCCTGGTCCACTCCTGCGACGTCTATTTTTACAACATCGGCAACAAGACCGGAATCGACACCATCGCCGAGTACGCGGAAATGGCCGGCTACGGCCATAAAACCGGAATCGATCTGCCCGGTGAGGCGGAAGGCGTCGTGCCTTCGACGAAATGGAAGCTGCGCAATTTCCGCGAAAAGTGGTACGCCGGTGAAACCATCTCGGTGGCCATCGGCCAGGGCGCATTGACCGTGACCCCCATCCAGCTTGCCTACGCGATCGGCGGCCTCGCCATGCACGGCGTCTGGTATCGTCCGCATCTGGTCAAGGGCGAAGATCCCGGCGAGCCGCGCCGCGCCAATCTGAATCCCGCCAACGTCGATCGGGTCCTCGACGGCATGTACGGCGTCGTGAACGAAGGCGGGGGAACCGGCGTTTCCGCCGCCATTCCGGGCATTACCATTTGCGGGAAAACCGGCAGCGCGCAGAGAATCTCAAACCAGCTCGCCAAATCCGGCAAAGCCACCAAGGATATGAAGGACAACTCCTGGTTTGTCGCCTTCGCCCCCCGCCAGAATCCGGAGATCGTGGTTGCGGTCCTCTGGGAAAACGCCGAGCACGGCAACCTCTCCGCCCCTATCGCCCGCGACGTGATCAAAGCGTATTTCGACAAAAAAGCGCGCCAGGCAATGCCCAAACCCCAGCAAATGGCGCTCTTCGTCCACTAGAAATGATCCGGAGCCCGCAGGGCCGCGCTCTCCACGCTCGATTCGAGCCCGGCAAGCACCGCTAATTCGGAATCGCCGGCGACTCCGACCTCAGCCGATTCGTCACCCGGCTCACCAGGCGCCGCGGATCGAGCAGATGCTGCGGCCGGAAGCTGCGCTGCGACCATCGCGAACCCGGCTCAAATTCGATCCCCAGAAAATATCCGATCTCGCGAAACACGCAGTATTTCACCTTGCCGAGCAGCTCCCCATTGGGATAGCTGATGCGAAACGCGGTGCCGAGCGGCACCGGCCGGTCCACTTGCAGGCATGCCCCTGAAAGTGAAATGTCCTCCAGATTCGCCACGCCGCGACGCGTCCGCCCCGCCGGATCTCTCCACTGCACGTCCACCAGGTCCGCGCACAACATCCTCGGTTCAATACGCCTGTCCAACATATCTATCCACCTAATCGGCCCGGAGCCGCACGACAATTAGCGGCTCGCCCCGAGGTACTCCCGAATAAATTGCCCTATAGGGATTTAGAGGGTCCTTACTTATGCTAACGCGGTCCGTTGGTACCATAGCGGCCGATGGGAAACTTCGCATATCACCTTCGCCGCCAAAGCGAGAGTGTCCGGCCGCGCGGCGGCGCGAGCATGCTCTTCGTTCACCTTGCGATCATCGCCGTCTTCGGCCTCGTCTTTCCCTGGATGCGTCCGGCCGTTTTTCTCAACCCCGTTGTCACGGCGGCCTATGCCTGCCTGGGACTCCTCTTCGCCGGACCCGCGGCGGCGCAGGCTTTCGGGCTCGAGCGCCCGCGGACAACCCCCGAAGCCTTCGCGCGCGTCGCTCTGGCGACGGCCTACGGCGAGCTCATGTCGGCGCTCGTCCTACTGGCCGCGTTCGCCACCATCTACATCGCTCATCGCTACGCCTTTGCCCCGGATCTGGGAACTTTGCCCGGCGCAATTTTCCTGGGTTTCACCGCTTCGCTTGCCACCGCCAGCCTCGCCGGATGGATCACGCTCTACGCATCGGCGCCGGCCGCGCGCCGCCTGCTGCGCATCGTCTTCCTGCTGCTGCTGGCGCTGTTCTTTTTTCGCTCGGAGTCGTTGCCGGATGTCGCCCCTCAGGCGGCGCTGCTGTGTCTTATCATCGCCGCCGCCGCGCTCTACGGAATCTCCCGCGCCCTGACGAAATCCGCTTCAGAAATTCGCTGACAATCCTACGCCGCCGATCGTTCCGCGGCCAACTCCCGCAGCGACGATTCATACGGCGCTCGCGCAATGCCGCGCTCGGTGACGATCGCGGTGATGTATCGCGCCGGCGTCACGTCGAAGGCGGGATTCTCCACGCCGACATTTTCCGGCGCCACCGGCACGCCGAAGACGTGCGTCACTTCGCTTGCGGCGCGCTGCTCGATCGGAATCTCCGCGCCGGAAGCCGTCTTCAGATCCAGTGTCGAAAGCGGCGCGGCCACGTAAAATGCCACGCCGTTTTCCTTCGCCAGCACAGCCAGCGAATAGGTCCCGATTTTGTTGGCGACATCCCCGTTCGCCGCGATCCGGTCCGCGCCCACCACCACGCACCCGACGCGGCCCGAGTGCAGAAAGTGTCCGGCCATGTTGTCCGTGATCAGTTTCACCGGGATGCCGTCGTGCTGAAGCTCCCAGGCCGTCAGCCGCGCTCCTTGCAGGAACGGCCGGGTTTCATCCGCCAGCACCTCGATTTTCTTTCCCGCCGAAACCGCCGCGCGAATCACCCCCAGAGCGGTCCCGTATCCGGCCGTCGCCAGCGCGCCGGCATTGCAGTGCGTCAGGACCATTTTTCCATCCGGCACCAGAGCCGCGCCATTGCGCCCGATCGCCTGGCAGATTGCGATGTCTTCCAGCCGGATTCGCTGCGCCTCCTCGATCAGCGTCCTGGCGTCGCCCCTGGACCCGGCCCAAACCCGCCGCATCCGCTCAATCGCCCAGAACAGGTTCACCGCGGTCGGACGCGTCGCCGCCAGCGTTGCGCAAACCTCCTCGCAGTCCGCCCCCTCGCGCGCCCCGAGCGCGACCCCCATCGCCGCCGCTACGCCGATCGCCGGCGCGCCGCGAATCACCATCGACCGGATCGCGTCGGCCACCTCGCGATACGTCCGGCAGGTTACGAAAACCTGCTCGCGCGGCAGCCGCCGCTGATCGATCATCACCACGCCCGCCTCGGTCCATTGAATCGTTTCTATCATTCGGAATCAGGGTATTGGGAGCTGCTCATGCCGCCTCCAGCGCCCAATACCCAATACTACCCGATCGTCTGTTCTTCCTCGCTCTGCTGCGCCTGAAAATCAAGCTGCCGCACGCGCTCTTTCGGATTGGTTGAAAGGATTTGATTTTCCAGATCCCGCGGCAAGGGCGGCGGCGGCGCGGTATCCAGATTCACCGTCGGGGCGTCCGCGGGAGCCTGGGGAATCGGCGGAACAAAATCCTTGTGCTTTTTCCGCAAATCGTCGAGCATTTCCCGGATATATTTCTTCATGCCTCAAGCTTGCGGAGGGCCGTGCCCGATCCGCTCCGCCCGAGGCGCGAAATCCCTGAAACGAGAAGAGAAAATTTTTACGGCGTGAACGTCACCGTCAGCAGCCGGTACCACGTATTGCCGCTCAGCACGTCCTTGCCCCAGAATTCGAAATATTTCGTCACCGGAACCACCAGACCGCTGGTGTGAATCGCCGCGCTCAGCGCGCCATTGGCGGGAAGCAGCGTCGTACCGAACCAGACCGGCAGATTCGCCGAATAATCGACCCCGTCGATTTTCATTTGCGTCAACTGCGTCGCCGCTCCGCCCGTTTCCTGCAACTGAAGCGAAAGCTGCCACTCGCCGCCCGCTTCCCCCACCGGATTCGGACTCGCGCTCGCCACCACGTTCGACGCATCGATCCGCATCGTCATCTGAACGTTGATGTACTCGGGCGGCGCGGCGCCGGCCAGAATCGTCACCGTGCCGGCGTAGGTATCGGCGGCGGCGAAATACAGCGGATTCACCGTGATTTCAAGCGCCGCCGGCTGCGACGAAGACACCGTGCCCGAAACCGGCGACAGCGTAATCCAGGGCGCATCGGCGCGCGCGCTCCAGGTCACCGGCGACGCGCTCTGAACCGTCAAATTCACCGTTTGCGTCGCGCCTCCCACAATCTGATGATTCTGCCCGTCAAACTCGACCGCCGTCGCCGACGGCTGTACGATCGTCACCGGAAAATCCTCCAGATATGGCTGCAACCGGAGATACGCATTCGAAAATTTTCCGTATCCGCTGATGCCGCCCGCCGTGCAAAGAAAATCTCCCGGCTCGTCCGGACCGTAGGTCAGCATGCCCACGATCACTCCGGGCGCGCTAAACAAAGGCGAGCCCGAAGAGCCCGGCTCAGTGAGCCCATCGGCCCAGTTGACCAGATGATACAGCGCCGCCGGCGCCAGATCGGTTCCGATGAAAACATCCTGGCTGGGGATCGTCGCGCCGAACGAGATTCGCTTGTAGGAACCCAGCGGATGATGGATGCCGGTGACCGGCGAGCCGATATCGGGATCACCCGTATCCCATCCCGCGAAAACCACCCCGGCGGGAATATTCGGCAGCAGGACCAAACTGAAATCTCCCTGCTCGAACGGCGCCCATGCGACCAGATTCCCGCCGTTCTGCGAATTCAACGTTCCCAAACCATTCGGCGGACCCGAATTGCAGCCGGCCGATTCATAATCCCAGTTGGTTTCAAGCGACCGCGCCGCCGGCTCGTCATGAATGCAATGGCCGGCCGTCAGCAGATACGGCTTGAAGCTGTTGTCGCGCGTGCCCACCGCCGCTCCGGAACAGACAAACGTCCCTTGCTCGGCTCCCTGCGTCTCTTCAAACTGGATGTGCGCGACGGATTTTTTCGCCACCGCCCAATCCGGGTAGCAATTCACATCGAGCTCGCAATAGGCCGCGTAATCCGCGAGCGGCTGCGCCGTCGCGGCCTCGACGGCTTCATGCGCGATCTTGTGCAGATGAAATGGCGGCGCCGGCATTCGCTGGTTCGCCAGAAGCTCGATCGTGGCCTCCTCGCCGCGCACCGTCGCGCTCCAGAAATCGCCGTTGCCATAAGGACCGCGGCCGGTATACGGCCCATCGATCGAATTCCCGGAGTGAATCCAAACCTTCGCCGCGCCCGCGTCGAAATTCGTGAACTCCAGCCGGATTCCCGCCGCCCCGGGGGATTGCAACCGAAGCCGCCACAGCCATCCGCCCGGGATTTGCGTCCACGCGCCGCGATTTAAAAATCCATCGGGAATTTCACGATGAACGCCGATCCGCCGCAGGTGATTGACCACCCCGATTTTGCTCCGTTCGGCCGCCGTTAGTGCGCCCAGAGGAGCGATCGCCGGCGCACTTAGCGCCAGCCTCCGGCTCGGCGGCATTTCGCGCGCGCTCGACACTTCCGGCCTCAAATTCACCGCGGGATCTTTTCGCTGCGCGGCCAGGCTCGCGGCGATGAGGAGAAAAGCGCCGGTCCGATGAAGCATCGCTGTTCCATCGGTCGAACCGGAGAGGAACTTGAGCCCGCCTCTTACATGAAATAATCTTTGACTTTATCGAAAATGCCTTTTTCGCTCGGCTCGTTTTCCGTCGGAAGCAGCTCCCTGAGCTGCTCGAACAGCTTGCGCTGCTCGCGCGTAAGCTTGGTGGGAACGCGCACATCCACGTGAACGTACAAATCGCCGCGGCCGCCGCCATGCACGTGCGGCACGCCCAGACCCTTCAGCTTCACCCGCGTTCCCGGCTGCGCGCCTTCCGGAATTTTCACCGTCTGCAAGCCGTCGAAGGTCAGAAGATCGACCGAAGCGCCTAAGGCCGCCTGCGCCACGTTGACCGGCACGGTGCAATGCAGGTCATTTTCGTGCCGCTCAAACACCGGGTGCTCGGCAACTTTCAATACCACGAACAGATCCCCGGGCGGACCTCCGTTCACTCCCGGCTGCCCCTCGTGCGAGAGCCGCAGTTGCGTGCCGTTATCGACGCCCGCCGGAATATTCACCTTCAGCTTCCGTTCGCGGCGGAGATAGCCTTCGCCTTTGCATTCCTTGCACGGACGGCGGATGATCTGGCCGCGCCCGCCGCATTGCGTGCAGGTGCGGCGCACCGAAAGGAACGCCTGCTGATAAATCACTTCGCCGCGCCCGCGGCACGTGGGACACGTGGTTAAGCCGTCCTCGGGCTCGGCGCCCTTGCCGTGGCACCGGCCGCATTCTTCCAGGCGCGGCACCTGAATATCGGCCGTCAAGCCCCGCATCGAATCCTCAAACGAGATCTCCAGATCGTAGCGGAGATCGTCGCCGCGCTGCGCCCGGTTGCGCCGCTGGCGCGTTCCCCCGCCGAACATGTCCGAAAATCCGAACACGTCGCTTAAAATGTCGCCCAGATCCGGAAACCCGTCGAATCCGGCGCCGCCCGCGCTCGAGGAGATCCCCTGATGCCCGAAGCGATCGTAAGCCGCACGCTTTTGCGGATCGCTCAAAATGCTGTAGGCTTCCGCCGCTTCCTTGAATTTTTCCTCGGCGCTGCGATCCCCGGGATTGCGGTCCGGATGGTACTGCAATGCCAGCTTGCGATAGGCCGCCTTCAGCGCCTGCTCGTCGCACCCGCGCTCGACACCGAGCACCTCATAGTAATCGCGTTTTGCCACGCTCATTTCGACGTTGGCTGCACCGCCACCTTCACCATCGCGGGCCGCAGCAGGCGCCCCTTGAACTTATATCCTCGCTGAAATTCATCGAGGACCGTGTGGTCGGGCGCTTCCTCGGTCTCCACCATGTCTACGGCGTGGTGAATCTGCGGATCAAACGGCTGTCCCTTGGATTCCATCGGCTCCAGGCCCAATTTCTTCAGCGTGTCGTAGAAGCGATTATAGATCAGCTCAATGCCGGCGACGTATTCCTTGTCCGCCGTTTCCACTTTCATCGCGCGCTCGAAATCGTCCAGCACCGGCAGCAGCACTCGCACCGCTTCCATGCTGGCGTACTCAAACAGCTCCACCCGTTCTTTTTCCGTGCGCTTGCGCAGATTCTGAAATTCGGCCTGGCTACGCAGCAGGCGGTCGTGCAATTCGGCCTTTTCGCTGGCGAGCTGGTCGCGCTCCGCCGTCATGGCGGCCAGCGAAGCGGCGGCATCCTGCGTACCACCCTGATCCGGCTGAGTCTTCTCCATATGCTCGATATTATCGACAGACATGAGGGACGGCTCCCCTCCTAGATTAACATCGGACGCCGGAATTTTCGCATCAGATCGCGAAAATCGATCAAATCCTCACGCGGCTCGACAGCGCGCAGCCGCGCAGGTCCGTCCACCGATTCTCCAGCGTGTTCTGCACAAACGTAAGCCGGTCCACGGTAAACCCTCGCGATCCGCTGAACCCTCGCCAGCGCTCGCCGGCGATCTCCACCGCCCCGGGCACCTGTTGCGGTTCCAGATCCTGCGCCAGCGTCACGTGCGGATGATAGGAAAACGGCTCCTCGAAATACAGCGGCCCGCGGTTGAGCGCGTTGTGAAGCCGCTTCAGCTCGTTGTGCCCCGCCTTGATCGACAGATATAAAACCTGCGTCACCGGAAAAACCTCTACCTCACCCAGCTCCACGCGGATCGGCTCAAAGTCGTGCAGCGCCTCCACCAGCTCCCGCCAGCCTTCCTCCGGACTCACGATCAGCGGCCGCGGCGGCAGAACCGTGACGTGCGCCCGCGGCTCGCACTGCGGCACCAGCTCATGACGTAAACGATCGAGAAAACCCGCCAGCGGCTCGGGTAAGTAAGAAACCAGGGCAAAGGAGTTGATCGGACTTCCCTCGCCGTTACAACAGCCCATCTTTGCTTATTCTAACGCGACAGGGCCCGCTTGGCGCGCCGCCGTTTCCGCAAAATTAGATGCCGCGCCCGGCGTTTCCGCTGCCAGCCACCGCGCCTCCTCGAATCCCACGAATTTGCAGATCCGCGGCCCATCCGCCGCTTCCAAAATGTCGCCCACCTGCAACGGCGAACCGGATTCGCGCAGCGCGAAATACGCCGCGTACGGCGAACTCGCCTCCACCTCGCCGCCCGCCGTGTAATCGCGCGGCTTCACCTCCGCCGTCCCGCTGACGTGCGGAGCCGCGCGAAACGCCGCGCGCAAATGATCCTTCAGCCGGTGGATCTTATAACAGGGCATACCGGAAATTATCGCCTAAATCATTTCCCGAAAGAAATGTCTTCGCCGCTTCAAACCCTTCCTCCATCCAGCGCTCGATATTTTCCCGCCTCCATTGCAGCGAATCCCGAAGCGACCCGAGCGGTTCCGGCGTCCCGATCGTCCGCACCTCGATTCCCTCCGGCCGCGGCGGATCGTATCCCGCCACCCGCAGGAACCCCGACGCCAGCGGCCGCAGCCACTTCGCCGGAAGGCGCGACAGCACGTTCAACGCGACGATCCGCGTCGCGCCCAGCTCAATCGCCGCCCACACCGGTACCGGATTCAACAACCCTCCGTCGCAATACCAGCGCGCACCGATCCGGTACGGCCGCAGCACCAGCGGGACCGCGCAGGACGCCGCCAGATGCCGCCACGTCACCTCCTCGCCCCAAAAAATTTTCGGCTTCATCCGCATCGCGTCCGTAAGCACCACCGCGTAGTTCTCCACCGCCGGGTAGCGAGCCATCAGCCCGCGAATCGTATCCGGCAGCCGGCGCAGCGAGCCCGTCTCCGGACGCCGCCAGAACTCCAGCAGATCCCCGGGCAAAGCGCCGCCCGCGATCGCGTATCCGTTCAGCGATCCCACCGAGGCGCCCACCACCAGATCCGGATGAAAACTCGCCGCCAGCGCCCGCCACGCTCCCGCCTGCCAGGCTCCGAACATCCCCCCTCCGGATAATACCAGCGCCGTTTTTCTCCTATCGCTCATCGCCTCGCTTGCGGCTCCTTTTACAATAAGAGCGTAACCGCTTCAATGGAAGATTTCGATCCCAATCGTTATGGCGCGGCGGTGGTTCGCCTTCTCGCCCTCGACGCCAATGGCAAACGCCTCATCCCGCTCACCTGCGGCGGCTGCTCCAGCCCCGAAGCCTCGCAAATCCTGAAGACGCTAACCGCGGCCGATCTGTTGCCGGACGCGCCCAATCGCGAAGCCGCGCTCGCCGGACTCTGGCTCTATTTTTCCTGCTTCGAGGAAGCCCACCAGATCGCGCAGGACTCCGGCTCGCCCGATTGCGAACTGTGGCACGCCATTCTCCATCGCCAGGAACCCGACGCCGGAAACGCGGCATACTGGTTTCGTAAGGTGGGAACCCATCCCATTTATCCGGCCTTGGCGCGTCAGGCCGCCAGAATTCTTGAAAGCTATCCCGGCGCGGAGTTTCGCGCCGGACGCTGGGATCCGTTCGCCTTCATCTCCTTTTGCGAGCGGGCGCGCGCCCAGCCCGGATCGGCGCAGGAGCGCGCGGCCCTTGAAATCCAGCGCGCCGAGTGGCAAATCCTGTTCGATCATTGCGCGAGGCCGCGGTGAACGCGCGCTGGTTCCTCGCTCTGGCCGGCCTCATCGCCGCCGGCGGCCTCGCCTGGGGACTCGCCCGCTGGCGAGCCCAGCCACCCCAAGTGCGCTTCGTTCGCGTCACCCGCCAGGACGTCCATAGCTCGGTCGCCACCAACGGCAAAGTGGAGCCGATCGAATGGGCCGTCGCGCGCGCCGAACGCCCCGGACCCGTCGAAAAAATCCTGATCCATCTGGGCCAGCAGGTCGCCAAGGGCCAGCCCCTGGTGGAGCTCGATTCCACCGAAGCCCGCGCCAATCTTCTCGCCGCTCAGGCCCGCATCGCCCAGGCCCAGGCCGACCTCAGCATCATCGATCACGGCGGCCGCGCCACCGACCTCGCCGAGATTCAGAACGGCCTCGCCAAGGCCCGCTTCGATCTCGATCAAGCCCGGCAAAATTACGAAACCGAGCAGCGCCTGGCCGCCAAAAACGCCGCTACCGCGCAGGAAGTAAACGCCGCCAAAGCGCGCCTCGAGGAAGCCAATTTGCAGATCCAGTCGCTCGAGCGGAAACGCGCCGCGCTCGCCAGCACTGCCGATCGCGCCGCAACCGAAGCGCGCCTAAATGAGGCCCAGGCCGCCGCCCGCGTCGCCGAAGCGCAGATCCATCAGAGCATCATCCCCGCTCCGGTCGCCGGCGTCGTTTATCAATTCGATTTGAAACCCGGCGCTTACCTCAACGCCGGCGACGCCGTCGCCTCCATCGGCCGTATGGATCAGGTCCGCGTCAACGTCTACGTCGATGAGCCCGATCTCGGCCGCGTCAAGAAAGGAATGCCGGTCCTGATCACCTGGGACGCGCTGCCCGGTCATCAATGGGAAGGCGACGTGGATCGCACCCCTACCGAGGTGCAGGCGCTCGGCACGCGCCAGGTCGGCGAAGTCGTCTGCGTGATCCGCAATCCCGATCGCGATCTGCTTCCCGGAACCAACGTCAATGTCGAAATTCGCGCCCAAACCGTCGAAAACGCGCTCAGCGTCCCCAAGGAAGCGATTCGCACCGAGCACGGCCAAAGCGGCGTCTATCTTCTGGTCGGCGATCATGTCGAGTGGAAGAAAGTTTCCCTCGGCCTCGCCAACACCACGCGCACCCAAATCGATGGCTTGAAAGAAGGCGACGCCGTGGCGCTCTACACCGATCGCGACCTGCACGACGGCATGGTGGTCAAGCCCGTTTTCTTGGAATAACCGCCTTACGCTTGGCGCGCCGCGCGGCAGATCGCCGCCACGCTCGCCTCGACGTCTTCCTCCGTCGTCGCCCAGCATGACACGCTGATCCGCATTGCCGCTCGCCCACGCCATTCGGTCCCGCCGCACCAGCAGGTCCCATCCTCCTGCACCGCTTGAATCACGCGCCGCGTTTTTTCATCCCCGCCGAACGACACCAGCACCTGATTCAGCCCCACCTCGTTCAAAATCTCAAACCCGGCATCGCGCAGCCGCTCCGCAAAGCGCGCCGCGTGCCGGCAATTCCGCTCGATCATGTCCGCCAGGCCGCGCCGCCCCAGCGATCGCAGCGCGGCCCAAATCTCCACCCCGCGCGCCCGACGCGACGCTTCCGGAGTATAAAGCGCCGGCTCGCGATGCTCCGTCATCGCCAGATACGCCGCGCTTAACGCCATCGCCGCGCGCAGATGTTTTTCCTCCCGCACGAACGCGAGCCCGGAATCGTAAGGAACATTCAGCCACTTGTGGCCATCCGTCGCCCACGAATCCGCCAGAGCAAAGCCGTTCATCAGATGCGCTCGCTCCGGCGCCGCCGCTGCCCACAATCCGAACGCGCCATCGGCATGCACCCACGCCCCGCCCTGCCGCGCGCGCTCGCAAATTTCCCGCGCCGGATCGAACGCTCCGCTATTTACATTGCCCGCCTGAAGGCACACCAGCGTCCGCTCATCGAGTCCCGGCAGAAGTTCCGCCCGCATCCGGCCCTGATCGTCCGCCGGAATCGAAACCACGCGCCCCCGCCCGAAACCAACCAGCGCCAGCGCCTTCAGCAGCGAAACATGCGCCTCCGCGCCCACGATCACCCGAATCTCCGGCGCGCCGAACAGCCCGCGATCCTCCGCGTCCCACCCGGCCCGTTCGAGCAGCGCGTGTCTGGCCGCCGCCAGCGCCGTGAAATTCGCCATCGTCGCCCCGGTCACAAAACTCACGCCGCAATCGGCGGGAAAACCGAAAATCTCGCGCAGCCAATCCGCCGCGATCTCCTCGATTCGCACCCCGGCGGGCGACTGGCTGAACAGCGCCGCGTTCTGATCCCACGCCGCCGCCAGCCAGCTCGCCGCCATCGCCGCCGGCAGCGACCCGCCGGTCACAAACCCAAAATAACGCCCGCCCGTCGAAGCCATCGTGGCCGGCGACGCCGCCTCGTCAAGCATCGCCAGCACGCTTTCCTCGCCGCAGGGATTGTCGCCCAGCGGCGCCGCCAGCGCCTCCAGCCCCCGAATCTCTTCGGCCGTGGGCGCCACGCGCCGCCGCCCGACCCCTCGAACATAACGCGCCGCGCGCGCCGCCGCGTCCTCCATCAGACTGTCTGTCATGACAGCGATCCTCGAAACAGGATATTTCGATTATCGATGCAGCACGCGCCGCCGCATGTCCGGCCAGAACTCGCGCAGCACGTTGAACCCGGCGTCGCTCACCACGTTGATTCCGAATTTATCAAAGGTGTCGCCCGCGCTGCGGCTGCCCGAAGGATAATACAGATTTCCGAGCGAGGCCGCGATCAGATTGCCCTCGATTTCGGAATTATTGAAGCGCAATTTCCCCGCGTCGGTCTTGGTGATCAGCACGCGGCTCATCGCGTACGCCGCCCGCCGCCACTTGCTGCCCCCGCCCATCCGGAAATAGCGCGGATCTTCATGCAGCAGCGTCGGCAGAACGCCTTCGCTCAGATACGAGCTGACCGCGCCATCGGCGAACGTCGCGCCGTAGCGCTTGGCATACGCCGCGCCGCCCTGCTTCCATTGCGGATACGTGTTCTGCGCCTGATACACGCCCGCGTACACCCCGGCGATCACCCAGTTGAAAGGATCGAACGTGTCGTGATTGGCTTGAATGAATTTCTGACCCGGCGTCAGCGGCCCATGGCTTTTCGACGGATCGTTCACCGTCATGTAATTCGGCACGACGCCCAGGATGTGTTTTTCGTCTTTCGACCGCGCCGATTCGATCGCCACGTCGTTCTTCGCCTCTGTGCCGTCCGGGGGCTGGGCGCCCGCCGTTCCAACAAAAAACAGGGCCGCCAGCAGCTTACCCATTCATCCGTCAGACGGCGCCGCGTAGCCGAAAGTGTACACCGCCATGCTATTTCGACAGCTCCCGCCGCATATTTTCAAGCGATTGCTGCATTGTAACGCTACTTGCCGCCGGATTCAGCTCGTCGACGTACGGCTTTTGGCATATTTCGGCGAATAACGGCACCAGCTCCGGATCGCGCCACCCGCGCCGCGCCTCCTCCAGCATGATCTCGACGGCGTGCTGATGGGTGAACGCCGGCTTATACGGCCGCGCCGTGGTGAGTGCGTCGTAAATGTCGGCCACTTGCAGAATTCGCGCCAGCAGCGGAATTTCTTCCCCCGCCAGCCGGTCCGGATAACCCGTCCCGTCCCAGCGCTCATGATGGCTGCGGATGATCGGCAGCACCGGCGCCAGCGTCTTCATCGGCCGGCAGATCTCCTCGCCGCGAATCGTGTGCAGCCGCATCGCCTGCCACTCCTCGTCTGTCAGCAGCCCGCGCTTGAACAGAATCGAATCCGGAATCCCGATCTTGCCGATATCGTGCAAATATCCGCCGCGATAGAGCGCAAGCTGATCCTGTCGCGGCAGACCCAGCGCGCGGCCGAGCGCGATGCTGTAGCTCGCCAGCCGCTCGCAATGCATGCCCGTGTATTTATCGCGATGCTCCACCGATTGCGCCAGCGCAAACAGAATCGTCTCGGCTTCTTCAAGCGAATCGATCAGGGCTTTATTGCGCAGCATGGCGCGAACGCGCGACCGTACGATGCTTGGCTGCAGCGGCTTGAGCAGAAATTCGTCGGCGCCCGATTCAATGCCGGCCACTTCGTTTTCCGTGCCCTGAACGCTGGTGGTCATCAGAATCGGAATCAACTGCGTTTTGCGGTCGTTCTTGAGCATCCGGGAAAATTCGGGTCCGGACATCTCCGGGATCACCAGATCGATCACCACCAGGTCGATTTTTTCGCGCTCCAGAATCGCCATCGCCGCCGAGGGCCGTTTCGCTTCGAAAATTCGATAATTTGCCGTTTTGAGAATGGCTTTGAGCAGACGCCGGTTCAGGTCGACGTCATCGACGATCAGGATCGCGGGCGCCTGCGCGGCGTCCTCCAGCACGCTTTCCCATCGCGGCACGTGCATGTCCGGCCGCAGAATAATCAGTTCCTTCGCCGCGGGTTTCTTAGTCTGGATCGCCACGCCTGATTACTTATCGGCGGCAAGTTAGGAAAAATTTATTTCAAGTACCGGGTGAGAATACTTAGAACATAGGCCTTGGTCTCGGAGATATCAGGCGCCCCGCCCGATTCATCGACGCGCCGCGCGCCGGCGTTATAGGCACTGAGGGCTTTAGTAAGGTCGCCGTCGTAGCGATCGAGCAGTTGTTTCAATAACTTACTGCCCGCTTCCAGGCTTTGCCTGGCATCGAACGGATCGTCCACCTGAAACTGCGCCTGCGTCTGCGGCATAAGCTGCATCAGCCCTTCGGCGCCCTTGCTCGATACCGCGCACGGCCGGAAGCCCGACTCCTGGCGCGCCACTTCCCGGACCAGATTCTTATCAATCCCCTGCTTTTGCGAGGTTTCGTCGATCATTTTGGACAATTCCGCAAGCGGAATCGGATCGCACCCGGCCGATGCTGGCCGCGGCGCGGTCCAGGGGATCGAAACGCCCGCCGCTTCCGCCTGCCGCTGCACGGAGGCGCGCTGCTGCGCGAGCGAATTTTCCATCGCCGCGCGAATCCGCTCAGCATCCTGGATCAGAAAAAGCAAAACCCACGTCATATGCAATTGTTCGGCGGAAACCCGTCTTGTACTTACGCCGGAGAAATCCGTAGCGGCGGAAGTGATAGAATAAATTCGGTTTTTTTAAAATTAGCCTGATATGCGGAAAACGCGGCTGTTTTGCGCGGCGATCCTGGCCGGCTCGATCGCTCTTTCGGCGCCGGGCGATGCCGCCATCGAGCAGCAGTTCGCCCGCATTGTTCGCCCTTTTATCGCGCAATATTGCGCCGCCTGCCACGGCGGAGCGTCGGCCGCCGCCGGCTTCGATCTGAAATCGTATTCGACTGTCGCCATGGTCGCGCAGGATTACGTGCGCTGGGGCACGGTGATCGACAAGCTTTCCTCGCAAAAAATGCCGCCCAACGGCATGCCCCAACCGGGCGCCGATCAGCGCCGCGCAGTGATCTCCTGGATCCAAGCCATGCGCCTGAATGAAGCGCGCAAAAACTCCGGAGATCCCGGCCCGGTGCTGGCGCGCCGGCTCAGCAACGCCGAGTACAACTACACCATTCGCGATTTGACCGGCGTCGATCTTCGCCCGGCGCGCGAATTTCCCGTCGATCCCGCCAATCCGGCGGGTTTTGAAAACTCAGCCGAATCGCTTTCCATGTCGCCGACGCTGCTCCAGAAATATTTGCAGGCGGCGCGCGAGGTGGCCGATCACATGGTGCTCACTCCCGATGGAGTGAGCTTTGCGCCCTTTCCGATGCTGGTCGAAACCGATCGCGATCGCTATTCGATCGAGCGCATCGTGAAATTTTACGAAGCCCAGCCCACCGATTACGCGGATTATTTTGAAGCGGCGTGGCGCTACCGGCGCCGGCGCGAATTGGGAAATTCCGCGGCGACGCTCGACTCCATCGCCGCGGAGGCGAGAATCAGCGCGAAGTATTTAAAAACGCTGTGGTTGCTGCTTGAAGAACCAGCGGAGGCGGCGCGCGGCGAAGTGGGACCGATCGCGAAATTGCAAAGCATGTGGCGCGCGCTGCCTTCGCCTGCAAATGCGGCCAATTTGCGCGAAAAATGCATCGAAATGCGCGATTTTGTAGCGCGAATCCGCCGCGATACGTCGCTTCAGTTCGCCGCTCCCCTGGTGCGCGGTCTGCCGCCCGGATCGCAGCCCTTGCTTCATTTTAAAAATGAACAATACGCATCTCATCGCCGGGAATCGGACCCGAACGCGCTGCGCTACGACGACGAGCCCGCCCCCGACGCTCCGCGCATTCCCAAATATCCCGGCCTGCATCAGGAAGCGGCGCCGCGCTGGGCCGCGATGATGCGGAATTTTCAGCTCGACGATCCCGATTTAGCCGTGCCACGCGGCGAATTCGCGCGCTATCAGGCGTCGTTTGCGCGCTTCGCCTCGATATTCCCGGACGCGTTTTACGTCAAGGAACGCGGCCGCTATTTTCCGGACGATTCCGAAGATAAGGGCCGCCTGCTGAGCGCGGGCTATCACAATGTGATGGGATATTTTCGCGACGATCAGCCGTTGATGGAGCTGATCCTCGATGAAAAAGGCCAGCGGCAACTCAACCGGCTGTGGGACGAATTCGATTTCATCGCCGATTACACCGCGCGCACCTGGATTCAATATTTCGACAATCAAAGCGGCGAGGTGGCGGGCAAAGGCGCCGAATCCGGCACGCCGCGTCCCGCCGGTAAAGCCATCACCGATCCGGAAATGATTTTCGCACTGCGCGACGCCTATATCGCCAAGGCGAAGTCGAATCCGCAAAACGACCCCATCGCCGTCGAAGCGATTCGCCGGCACTTCGACGGCATCAACGCGCAGATGCGGCGCATCGAAAAAATGCGGCGCGACGCCGAGCCCGCGCATTTAAAGTTTCTTCTCGACTTCGCGGCCCGGGCGTACCGGCGGCCGCTTTCTTCCGCCGAAGGCGAGAGCCTTCTCGCCTACTACCATCAACTTCGCAAAGAAGACGAGATGACGCACGAACAGGCGATGCGCGAATCGATCGTCGATATTTTGATGTCGCCCGATTTTTGTTTCCGCCTGGATCTTCTCGATCCGGCGCCGCAAACACCGCTGCGCCGCGTTTCAGCCAAGAGCGCCGTGCCGGTCCGCCCGCTTTCGGCGTACGCGCTGGCGAGCCGTCTGAGTTACTTCCTGTGGTCCACGATGCCCGATCAGGAACTGCTCGATCTGGCGGCGTCGGGCGAGCTGGAAAAGCGCCGCGCGCTGCTGGCGCAGGTCCGGCGGATGCTCAAAGACGATCGCGCGCGCGGTTTTCTCACCGAATTTGCCGGAAACTGGCTCGACTTCCGCCAGTTCGAGGATTTTAACGGCGTCGACCGCCAGCGCTTTCCGATGTTCGACAACAATCTGCGCCAGGCGATGTTCGAGGAGCCGGTGCGATTTCTTCAGGACGTGATGGTGAATGATCGCTCCCTGCTTGATCTCCTCTACGGCGACTATACGTTCGTGAATCCGGTGCTCGCAAGGCATTACGGAATGCCCGCTGTTCCCGGCGGCAACGATCATTGGGTTCGCGTCGACAATGCCAGCCGGTATCATCGCGGCGGGCTGATGGGAATGGCCGTTTTCCTCACGGAAAGTTCTCCGGGGTTGCGAACCAGCCCGGTGAAGCGCGGCTATTGGGTGGTGCGGCGCGTGCTTGGCGAAGTGATTCCGCCGCCGCCGCCGGTGGTTCCCGAACTGCCGGCCGATGAGTCCAAATCCGCGCTGCCGATTCGCGACGCGCTGGCCGAGCATCGAAAAAATCCGCTGTGCGCCTCCTGCCACGCGCGATTCGACGGATTCGGCCTGGCGTTTGAAGGCTACGGTCCGGTGGGGGAAGCGCGAACCCATGATCTGGCCGGGCGTCGGGTGGAAACGGACGTGCAGTTGCCCGATGGCGCCGAAATCGACGGGCTGGCCGGCGTCGAGCAGTACATCCGCGAGCATCGCCAGAAGGATTTCATCGATAATTTCACGCGAAAACTGCTGAGTTTCGCGCTGAGCCGGTCTCTGATGCTTTCCGACGAGCCGTTGGTGCAGCGCATGGAAACGCGGCTGGCCGCGACGGGCTACCGTTTTTCCACGCTAGTGGATATGATCGTAACCAGCCCGCAGTTTTTGGATCGGCGAAGGAGCGAAGAAACATCGACGCGGAGGAAAGCGGATTAACCATGTCGCGAAAATCTTCTCTTTCGATTTCCCGCCGGGCGGTTTTACGGGGCGCCGGCGTTACCATGGCGCTGCCCTGGCTGGAATCTTTTTCGGCGCTGGCCGATGCCCACACGCCGGAGGTCTTTCCAAAAAGATTCGCGGTGCTGTTCATGGGCAACGGCATCAATGAAAATCACTGGAGCGCGCAGGGCGAAGCCGGGGATCTGAAGCTGAGCAAAACGCTTTCGGTGCTGGAGCCGATCCGCGAAAAAATCAACGTGATCGACGGCCTGTTCAACAAGAACATGACGGGCCAGGGGATTCATCCGGCGCAGACCGGCGGCCTGCTCACCGGCACGCACATTCAGAAGGGCGCGATGATTCATTCCGGCGTTTCGGTAGATCAGAAGATCGCCGATTGGACGGGCCAGGAGACGCCGATTCCCAGCCTGGTGCTCGCCTGCGAGCAGCCGATGACCGGCTATCACGAAACGAATTTTTCGCTGGCCTACAGCTCGCACATCTCCTGGCACAGTCCGGATTCGCCGGTGCCGGTGGAGGTTTATCCCTCGCTGGCCTTCGATACTTTGTTTGAAAATCGCGGCAATCTGCGCAATTTGAGCATCCTGGACCGGGTGAAGGATCGGGCCGAAGCGCTGACGCGGCAAGTCAGCTCCGGCGACCGGATGCGGCTGGACGAATATCTTTACAGCGTTCGCGAAGTGGAGACGCGGGTCGAAGGGATGCGCAAGAGTTTTGAAAAAGCGCACGACGCGGCGAAGGGCGCAAACCGCCCGCTGTTCACGATGGAGCGTCCGGCCAACGGGATGCCCGAGGATTTTCGCGAGCACACGCGGCTGATGTGCGACCTGATCGCCATCGCGTTTCAAACCGACAAAACGCGTGTCGCGTCGCTGCTGCTGGCGCGCGATTTATCGGCCTGCTACTATCCTTTCCTCGATGTGCGCGAGGGCCACCACGCCGCTTCCCACAACAATCTTTCCGACGGCTACGAACGGATCGCGCGTTTTCATCTGGGGCAGTTTGCGTATCTGGCGCGGAAGCTCGACGAGATGCCGGAGGGCGATGGGACAGTGCTCGATCATTCCTGCCTGATGTGGCTGTCGAATTTGTGGTCGGGACGCAAGCACGATAACTCGCGATTGCCGCTGGTGCTGGCGGGCGGGCTGGGCGGTACGCTGAAGACCGGCCGGGCGCTCGATTTTACGCGGCGGCCGGATGAGGAGCGAAAGATGTGCAGCCTGTTTCTGGCGATCATGGACCGGATGGGACTGAAGCTCGACCGCTTCGGGGATGCGGATACGAGACTGGAGATTTGAAGGAAACATCATTTCGGGGACTTTAACGCGTCGATTCGTGTTTCGATTATGCGCGAATCATTGAAATTTTCGGCGCGGCGGAAAAAATCGGGAGCCATTTCAAAAGCGCGCCGCGGGATGAAGCCGACGAGTTGGCAGGAGCGCACGGGAGCTGCGGCGGCGATGGCCTGATAGACCCGCTCGAGCGGCGTTTCCGCGAAATTGGTGAAATTGATGGCCACCTGCGCGCAGCCGCGGGAGGGAAGATAGCGGCCGATCGCCTTGACGAACGGGAACCCGCCCGAGGATTCGCGGATTTTACGCGCGATCGCTTTGGCGGTTTCAAGATCCGTGGTGGCCAGATCGACATTGAAGGCGATCAGAAAGCCGCGCGCGCCGACGATGGATGCGCCCGCGGTGGCATGCGCCCGCGAGTCGCCGAGATCGGGCGGGCGGCCGTCGAACCCGGGGCGGCGCACGTTTTCCAGCCGCTGCCGCCCGGGGATTTTCGCCGCCGCTTCGTAAAAATAAACCGGCACGCGGAAGCGCCGCCAGATTTCTTCTCCGGCGCGATTGGCGAGGGCGACGCATTCTTCCATGGTCGATCCCTCGAGGGGAACGAATGGAATAACATCAGCCGCGCCGACGCGCGGGTGCACGCCCTGATGCGCCGTCAGATCGATCAATTCGGCCGCCCGCCCGGCGCCGCGGACGGCGCCTTCGAGCACGGCGTGGGGGTCGCCGGCGAAAGTCACGACGCTGCGGTTGTGATCGACGTCGGACTCCCAGCCGAGCAGCAGCACGCCGGCGCCGGCGATGGCCTCGACGATGGCGCGTATTTTTTGCTCATCGCGGCCTTCGGAAAAGTTAGGGACGCATTCGATCATGATGGGGCGGGCCGGATCGCCTGTACGATCATAAGAATGGAGCAAAGCAAAACTCAAGATGTGATCTCGCGCGGAGCGTTCAGCGCCGGAGAGCGATGTACCGCGTTACCAGCGGGCCTGGTCGCGGATCGCGCTGGCCAGACGCTTGCTCACCACCGCTTCGAATCCGTTGGACATGATCAGCAGCCAGCGCTTGCTCGATAACGGCGAGATGCGACGGATGTGATCGGTGTTGATGATGGTGCGGCGATGGATGCGGCGGAAGCGCGGCTGCTCCAATTTTTCCTCAATGGCCTTGAGCGGCGGATCGGCGAAATAGCGCTGCGACACGGTGATCAAATGCACCAGCTCGCCTTCGGCCTGAAAGGCGACGATCTCTTTGGGGTCGAGCAGATAGAGATTCTCGCCGCGGCGGCCGATGATTTTTTTGGGCGGCGCCGGAGCGGCGGGACTGGCGCCCTTCAGGTGGCGGCCGGCCTTGAGGATGGCCCTTTCCAGGCGCTCGCGCCGCACCGGCTTCAGCAGATAATCGACCGCGCCGACATCGAAGGCCTCGAGCGCGTGATTTTCGAAGGCGGTAACGAAAATGATGGCGGGCTTTCGATCCCGCCGCAGATTGCGGACCACGCTGAGGCCGTCCAGCTCCGGCATTTGAAGATCGAGCAACACGATATCCGGATCGGTTTCGAGAATTTGCGCCAGCGTTTCGGCGCCGGTCGAGGTTTCGGCCGCGACCTGAAGCGAGGGGATGGATTCGACGTGCTCGCGCAGAATCTGGCGGGCGATGGGCTCGTCGTCGGCGATCAGAACCTTCACGACGACACCGCCTCGGCGGCGCGCATCGAGCTCATGGACGAAGCGGGAACGGAAAAAGCGACGGCGGCGCCGCGCGAATCCGAATCGATGCGCAGCCGCGCCGCGGGGCCGTAGCAGAGCTGGAGGCGGCGGGTGACGTTGTCGAGTCCGACGCCGGATTTGGAGCGCGCGGGCGCGAATCCGCCGCCGGTGTCGCGAACCGTAATTACCAGATCGCCGCGCGAATCGAAGGCGGCGTTCAATTGCACCAGGCCGCCTTGGGGTTTGGGTGCGATCCCGTGCTTTACCGCGTTTTCGACCAGCGGCTGGATGGAAAGAATCGGGATGGGCGCGTCGAGGGCGCTCTGTTCCACCTCGATTTCGACGCGCAGTTTTTGGCCGAGCCGCAATCGTTCGACATCGAGGTAGGCCTTGACGATGTGCAGCTCCTCCTCCAGGCGCGAGAACGTTTTCTGCGTTTCGAGGAAATAGCGGAAAATATCGGCGAGATTGAGGACGGTATCGCGCGCGCCGCGGGCTTCGCGCGGGATGATGCCATAAAGGGTGTTCAGCGCGTTGAACAGGAAATGGGGATGAATCTGCGATTGCAGGGCGCGCAGCTCGGCTTGCGCCACCAGTCGCCGCATCTCCGATTCGCGGTACTGTTCGATTTGTTCCTCGATGAGGGCGGCGGCGCGGCCCAGGGCCTGCAAATCCTCGCTCAGATAGCGCCGGCCGCCGGACCGCCGGCCGAGGAGGATGTAGCGCGCGCCGGAGGGGATGCGCAGGCGGGCCGCCACCTCGAAGCCGCGTTGCTCCAGTTCGGCACGCATTCGCGGCAGCTCGGAAACCAGCACGGGACGGCCGAGATCGAGATCGGGGAGATTGGGATCGTCGCTCAAGGCCGCTTCCGCGCCCATGAAGCGGCCGAGCTCGCGAGCCGCCGATTCCAGATAGGCGGCCTCCTCGCGCACCGGCGCTTTCAGGCGATCCAGCAGATGGTTCAAATCGGGCTGGCGAAAAACCAGGTGCGTCATCAGGCTTTGCAGGCGCGATCGCAGCAGGGCGAACACGATCAGGGCCAGGCAGATGGCGGCGAGCAGCATGGCCTGCGCGAACGGCGTCTCCGGCGGCGGCGCCAGGCCAGCTCGCCAGGCGACCACCGCGCCGAAGGTGAACAGGGCCGCCAGCAGAACGTTGGCGAGGAATCGCAGAAAGGCGTCCAACAGGACGAAGCGATAATCCTGAAGCAGCACCAGCAAAGCCAGCGGGATCGCGGCGTGGTGAAAGGCCAGCTCGCGCGACCAGACCTGATTCAAGTGGGCGCTGCGCAGGTGGACGAAGCTCATGGCCAGAAGGAACAGCGACATGGTGCCGATCAGGCGCGAAGTCAGGACGCCGCGGTTCTCATCGAGCGAGGCGAATAATCGCAACGCCGCGATGACGGTAAACGCGCCGTAGCCGATGGTGATGAGCGCCAGCCCCAGGCGATGATAGGCGGGGTTGCCGGCGGCAAGCTCGCTTAAATGAAGCGCGATGCAAACCGCGCTGAGGGCGTAGCCGAGCGTCACCAGCAGGCGGAAGCGCGCGCGCAGGCACAAATCAAACAGGACGGCGGGCAGCAGGCTGAGCACCGAAAATCCGATCGCGACGGTGACGCTGGTGAAAACGTCCGCCGCCGAATTGGCGGCCAGCACGATCAGCGAGGCGAGATTCCAGAGCAAAGCGAGAGCCGCCGCCAGCATCGCCTTGCCGCTGCCGGGCAGACGGCGCGAGGCGCGATCCTGAATCAGCAGATAAAGGAAAATGCCGAAAATCAGGACTCCGGCCGAATGTCCCAGCGTATTGACGAGCAAGGACTCATTCACGTCCCAATCATATAATTTGGAGATGCGGGAGGGGCGAACCGGGCGGCGCGGAGGCCACATCCGGCGCGCGCCGGATGTGACACAATAAAGACACACCACGGTTTTTCCTCAAATGAGCCAGTCCAATCTCAGCGATCCGGCCGAATCCACGTCTACGGAATCCTCTTTCGGCGAAATTCTTTCTGAATTCGAACATTCGCACCAGCACGGGGGCGAGGCGGTGGAAGGAACGGTCGTCTCGGTTAGCTCCGACGCCGTCTTCGTCGATATCGGCCGCAAAATGGACGGCGTGCTCGCGCCCGATCCGGCGCATCCGCTGAAAGCCGGCGACAAGCTGCTGGTTTCCATCCGCGGGCGCGACGAGCAGGGCAACTACACGCTCTCGACCATCAAGATCGAGACGCCGCGCGACTGGAGCGGCCTTGAAGCCGCCTACGCGAGCAAGAAAACGATCGGCGGCACGGTGCTCGAAGTGGTGAAGGGCGGGCTGCGGGTCGATGTCGGCGTGCGCGCGTTCATGCCCGCATCACGCAGCGGCGCGCGCGATCAGGCGGAGATGGAAAAACTGGTCGGCCAGCCGATCGAGTGCCGGATCATCAAGCTCGATACGGCGTCGGAGGACGTGGTGGTCGATCGCCGCGTCGTGCTGGAGGAACGCGAGAAGCAGGCCAGGGAAGAAGCGTTCGCGCGGCTTCAGGAAGGCGACGTGGTCCGCGGCACGGTGCGCATGGTGACGGATTTCGGCGCGTTTATCGACTTGGGCGGCGTGGATGGATTGCTTCACGTCTCCGATATGTCCTACCAGCGCGGCATCAAACCATCCGACCTGGTCGCGCCAGGCGAGTCGATCGAGGTGAAAATCCTCAAGATTAATCGCGAAACTCGCAAAATCGCGCTGGGATTAAAGCAACTGGGTCCGGACCCGTGGAGTCTGACTGCTCAAAAATATCCGCAGGGCGCGCGGGTCAAGGGAAAAGTCACGCGAGTCGCCGATTTCGGCGCGTTCGTTGAACTGGAGCCGGGGATCGAGGGATTGATTCACGTTTCGGAAATGTCGTGGACGCGGAAAAACGTCAAGCCCGAAAACATTGTGAAAGTGGGCGACATGGTTGAGGTGGTAGTGCTCGGCGTCAATCCGGCGGAGAAGCGCATCGCCCTGGGATTGAAGCAGGCGCTTGGCGATCCGTGGGAAGAGGCGGTGAAGAAGTATCCGGTGGGCGCGGTGGTCGAAGCGGCGGTGACGAGCCTCGCAAAATTCGGCGCGTTCGTCGATCTGGGCGAAGGCGTCGAAGGCATGATCCACATCGGCGACATCAGCCGGGAAAAGCGGTTGAATCATCCCAACGAAGCGTTGAAGGTCGGCGAGCGGGTGAAGGCGCAGGTGCTCGAAGCGGATAAAGAACGCCGCCGCATCCGGCTGGGGATCAAGCAACTGGAGCCGACCAGCATCGATGAATACATCGCCGAGCACAAACCCGGCGATTCGGTCAGCGGCCGCATCGTCGACGTCTCCGGCAATCGCGCCAAGGTGGAGCTGGGCGAAGGTGTGTTTGCGACATGCAAACTCACCGAGCAAAGAGGGCCAGAGAGTACCGCGGCGCCGGGCAAGGCGGATGTGTCGGCGCTGGGCGCGATGCTCGCCGCCAAGTGGAAAGCGGGTGCGGGGACGCAGTCGGCTTCCGAGGCGCCGAAGGCCGGACAGGTCCGCAGTTTTCGCATCGCCGCGATCGATCCGGGGCAGAAAAAGATCGAATTGGATTTAGCCTAAGCTTCAGCGAATCGCCATGCGCGGCTGAAACGCGGGAAGCGCATCTTCCCATTGATTGTCCGTCAACTGCCGGAGCCCGCTTCCATCGGGGTGCATCGCGAATAATTCGCCATAAGGCTGCGGTCCGCTGTCGAGGACGAACGCTTCGTCCTTCCATCCCAGACGGGAGCTGCTGAAAACGATCCACTGCCCGTCCGGCGACCAGATTCCGTGCGCGTCGTTACCGCCCGTCTGTGTCAGCCGGCGCGCGCCGGAGCCGTCCGGCCGGATGGTATAAATCTCAAAATCGCCGTCGCGGAAGCTGGTGAATTCGATGAGATCCCCTTTCGGCGACCATGCGGGAAAATTGTCGTATTCCGTGGTGAGCTTGGTGACGTTGCCGTTTTCCAGATCCACGATCCGCAGACCCTGCTCGGACCCGGCCACCCGGAAAACGATCCGCTTTCCATCCGGTGACCAACTTGGAAAGCCGGCATTGCCTGGTCCCTCGGTTACCTTCCGGAACCCTGTTCCGTCCGCATTCACCATCGCGATCACGGCCGGCTTGGCGTGGCCGCTAAAATAGGAGCCGACCCCGAAGGCGATGGTTTTCCCGTCCGGCGACCAGCTCGGGAACGCCACCTGCGGGCCTTTGCTGTCGTAAATAATTCGGCCATTTCCGCCCTTTGCATCGAACATCTGGAGGCCCGGTTCGATCGACACGACGAAGCGGTCTCCGGCGGGCGACCACGAAGGAAAATCGCCAGTGCGATACAGCGAAAAGCCGGGATCGCGGCTGAACGCCGGAGTCATTCCCGACGCCGGCTTATCGCCGGTCCGTTTGTGGTACACCACCATCTTGCCATCGGCCGACCACGACGGATTCTGCATGATTCCATGCGCCGCGCTCTTGCCGGACGCAAACGCGAGTCCTTTGTCTTCGCCGAACTTGCGCAGATACCCGATTTCGCCGCCGGGCAGCCACTGCGGCGCGACTTTCAGCCCCGGTCCTGAAGTATATTCGCGCACGGCGCCCGACTCCACTTCAATCGAGACGATCTGCGATACCGCCGGCCGGTTGCGTCCAAGCCGCCCCGGATAGACATCTTTCGGCGTCGACCGGTAAAAGAGGATTCGCCGCCCGTCCGCGCTCCAACGCGGGGAGCCGGCGTAGCCGCCCGGCCCGGTCAGCCGCCGCAGCGAAGTTCCGTCGGCGCGAACCACATACAGGCCGGTCGATTGAAGAAACTCCCATCCGCCATCCCATCTGGCGCGGTGGGTGTCGCGATCCGAAGTAAAAGCGATCCACCTGCCGTCCGGCGACCAGCTCGGCCGAAAGCTGCCCGCGTTCGTCTTCGCGATCGGCCTCGCGCGCCCGCTCGACAGATCCTGAACCCAGATATTGGCAAAGCCGCCTTCGCGCGAGGAGACAAACGCGAGCTCCGATCCCTCGGGCGACAGCGCCGCCTGATCGTCGAAAGCAGGGTCATCGGTGAGCCGTTCGAGCCCGCTGCCGTCGGCATGCACCCGGTAAATGTCGGCGGAACCGGCTCGTTCGGACGTGAACACAACCCACTTGCCGTCCGCCGAAAAGGAGGGATTATAGTCGAGACCGTTGGCGGGCAGAAGCGGGCGCTCGCCTGTGCCGTCCGCATTCGCAACGAACAAACCCGTCTGCGCCGGCCCGATCCGCGTAAACAGCAAGCGGGCGGGATCGGCGGCGCTGGCCGCGTCCCAGCCCAGAAGGCAGAGCAGGAGCAGGATCTTCATGGCTGCGCGAGTATACCATAGCCCCTCGGCATCGACCAATCATGTTGTCCGTTACCTTTTCCCGACCCTGCCGTCCTAATTAGTGTTGCCCCGGAAGAGTGGAGCCGCCTTGGCCTCAAAACCGTCCCTTGAGCTGGACGAAGCGGCGCTGATCCGGGCGGCTCAGGATGGCGATCACGCCGCCTTCGAGCAGCTCGTCCGCGCCTACGACCAGGGTGTGCTCAGGCTCGCCATGAACCTTCTGCGATCGCCCGAAGACGCGCACGATGTTTATCAGGAAGCTTTTCTACGGGTGTATCGCAACCTGCACGCGTTCCGCTTCGATTGCAGCTTTCATACCTGGCTGTTCCGGATCGTGACCAATCTGTGCCTGGATCAGATGCGGAAACGAAAGGTTCGCAAGGAGGAGCCGACCGTGCTCGCCACCGCCGAAGGGCCCATGGACCGGATGGACGCGGTGCCGGAGGAAAGGGTGGACGGCGATCCGCAGCGTTATCTGTTCAGCGGCCAGTTGCGGCGGAAAATCAAGGAAGTGCTGGGGGAGCTGACGCCGCGCGAGCGCGTGGTCTTTGAGCTGCGACACTATCAGGGCTTGCGGCTGCGAAAAATCGGGGAAGTTTTGGGGACCTCGGAAGAAGCCGCGAAAAACTGCCTGTTTCGCGCCACGCAGAAAATGCGGGCTGCTTTGGGAGATTTCATATGACGGAGTGCAATTGGTCGCGCGAACAATTCGCGCTGCTTTTATACGGCGAGCTTTCCTTCGATCACGAGGAAAAAGTGGAAGCGCATCTGGATCGCTGCGCCGAGTGCCGCGCGGCGCTGGAGCGCGAAAAAGCGCTGCACGCCGCCTTCGGCGCAATCGAGATCGAGCCGTCGCCCTCGCTGCTGAGGCGGTGCCGCGACGACCTGCGCATGCGGCTCATGGAAGCCGCGCCGCCCCGCGCGCCATGGTGGGAGCGCCTCCTTCCCCAATCCGGCTTCCTGCGGCCGGTTGGCGCGCTGACGCTGGTGGCGATGGGATTCTTCGCCGCGCGCATTCTTCCCTACGCCAATCTGAATGGAAATTTTAACGCCGCCTCGGCGGCGGGCGACGAGCGCGTGCGCTACGTCGAGCCGGCGGGCGCGGGCCGCGTGCAGATTGTTGTCGATGTGACGCGGCAGCGCGTCATTTCCGGCAAACTCGACGAGGCGCCGATTCGCGGCCTGCTGCTGGCCGCCGCGAAAGACCCCTCCGATCCGGGCCTGCGCGCGGAGACGCTGGGAATTTTGAACGCTCAGGCCGCCTCGGCCGACGTCCGCGGCGCGCTGATCTACGCGCTGGAGCACGATGGCAACGCGGGCGTGCGCGAAAAAGCGATGAGCGGCCTGGCGCCTTACGCCGCCGATCCGGAAGTGCGCAACGCCCTTACCGTCGTGCTGTTGGGCGATTCCAATCCGGGGCTGCGCACCAAGGCGATCGATCTTTTAACCCACGGCGACGTGGACCGGGAAGTGGTCGGCACGCTACAGGAACTGATGGTTCGCGGCGAGCAGTTGGGATATGTCCGGGAGCGCTGCCTGCGCGTGCTGCGCGCGGTGAACGCCTCAGCGGAGACGTATTGATGCTCGGCGCATGCATCGTGGCGTTGGCCGGATCGCTGCTGGCGCAGGAAGCCAGGGTCGTGGAGGAGCAGCCGTCCCACTGGGTAAAAACATATTCCGGCGAATTTGTTTCGCCGCCGGGCGCGACGCTTCGCCTGATCACGCGCGGCCACGTCATCGTCCGCGGCGCGGGCGGGGACCGCGTCGGCTATATGCTCACCGAACGCGTCCGGGCGCGAACGCTTGAGAACGCGCAGCGGCTTTTCGGCAAGGTGATCGCGACCATGATGCGCCGCGACGCCGCGATGACCCTGACGCTTCTGCCCATGTCCGCCGAACCCGTGGCCGTCGAGTGGAATCTGAACGTGCCCCGGCGCATCGGCTCGCTGCTGATCAGCACGCAGATCGGCGACGTCGAGGCTTACGATCTTGACGGCTCCGTGCATGTCGATACGGCGGCCGGGCAGGTCCACTGCGATCGCATCGGCGGCGGCGTGGAGGCCAACACGGGCGGAGGCGAGATTCGCCTGGGGCGCGTCGGAGGGCCCGCGCGATGCATCTCCGCGGCCGGATCGATCCTCATCGATAGCGCCGCGCGAGAGACCGTCTGCCGCACCGCCGGCGGCGAAATTCAGGTGCGCGACGCCGGCGGACCGCTCACGCTCTCCACCGAAGGCGGCAATATCGAAGTGGATCGCGCCGGCTCATCGGTGGAGGCGCACACGGGCGAGGGAACCATCCAGATCGTGCGCGCGGCCGGCGCCGTTCTGGCCGATACGCGGGGCGGCGCCATCGACGTCGGCGGAGCCAGCGGCGCCAACTGCCAGTCGGCCGCCGGAATGGTTCGCGTCAAAGCCTCCGCCGGCCCCTTGAAGATCGAAACGGCGATGGGCAGCATTCTGGCCGAGCTGTTGTCAGGATCGCGCCTAAACAATTCGTCGCTGCTGGCCGGCTCGGGCGACATTACGGTATTGATTCCATCCAATCTGGCGTTGTCGGTTGTGGCCCGGAACGATTCGGGGGCGAGCCCTCGCATCTTTTCCGACTTTTCCGAGCTGCGCGCCCGTCCGGCAAGCCTCCGCCAGGCGGCGGTCTTTGAGGGCGCAATTAACGGCGGCGGTCCGGTCCTGATGCTGGATACCTCCGGTGGAGTGATTTATTTGAAAAAGAAGTAAGTGAGTGGAGCGGCAGGCGCCGCGGCTTGCCGTGGAAGTTGCCATGAAAAACGCGATATTTTTTTTCATCGCGGCCGCAATTCTGGCCGCGCAGTCATCCCCGCAGCCCTCTTCGGCTCATGGGACCAGCTATGTCGGCGTGATGATGCAGGAGATCGATAGCGCTCGCGCCAAGGCGCTCAAACTACCCGAGGAAGCGGGCGTCGAGATCACCCGCGTCGAGCCCGATAGCCCGGCCGAGCGCGCCGGATTGAAACCTGGCGACGTGGTCATGCAATACAACGGCGAGCGCGTCGCCGGAATCGAGCAGTTTTCGCGTCTGGTGCGCGAAACTCCGGCGGGCCGGGAAGTGAAAATGCAAATTTACCGGGACGGCTCGCCGCTGACGGTCAGCGTCACCGTGGCCGCGCGCCGCGCGCCGCAGGCGCCGTACGCGATCCCCCCCATGCCGATGACGCCGCCCATGGAACTGCGCATGCCCGATATTCCCCGCAGCTTCATGACCTGGCGCAACTCCGCGCTGGGGATCGAATGCGAAACCCTGGAAGGCCAGCTTGCCGATTATTTCGGCGTGAAGCGGGGCGTTCTGGTTCGCTCGGTTTCGAAGGGTTCGGTGGCGGAACGCGCCGGAGTCCGCGCCGGCGACGTGATCACCCGCGTGGGCGATGCGAAGGTCGCCACGCCAGCAGATCTGTGGAGCCGCATCCGGATGTCGCGCGGCAAGCCGATAGCGCTCGCCATCGTCCGCGATCACAAGGAAAT
>Ga0209062_1001171_pt1 | contig 51639 bp, 45 predicted proteins | sample Coa_R2_2_FD_187158 | JGI IMG/M metagenome (GOLD analysis project Ga0209062, IMG submission 187158) | Surface soil microbial communities from Centralia Pennsylvania, which are recovering from an underground coalmine fire - Coalmine... | ecosystem: Environmental > Terrestrial > Soil > Unclassified... | reverse complement strand
CCAAGATGCTGGACGTGCCGGCGCTCACCGCCACGGCGGCGCTCCTGGGCACGCCGCACTACCTGGCCCCCGAGCAGGCCAGCGGCGGCGCCATCACCCCGGCCACCGACGTCTACGCCCTCGGCGTCGTGCTCTTCGAGATGCTGGCCGGCCGCCACCTGTTCGAGGGCGAGAGCGTCGTCCAGGTCGCCATGCAGCACCTGCTCGCGGCGCCCCCGGACCTGACCAGCCTCGACCCGGGAGTGCCCGGCTGGCTGGCCGCCGTCGTGAGCCGCGCGCTGGCGAAGGAGCCAACGGCGCGATTCGCCAACGGCGCGGCGCTGGCAGCCGCCCTCGCCGCCGCCCCGGGGGCGCCGGCGCCCGCCAGCACTCCGGACGTCGAGAGGCAGCCCCCGGACGCGGGAAGCGATGCGGGTTGGGGTGCCACCACAAGGCCGGCCCTCGACGACGCCGGCGCCGGGGCGGGCGCCCCGGACGCCGCAGGGACGGTCGCTGCGGGCAGCGCCCGCGCTGGGGATGATCTGACGCTCGCCGCGAGCGCGCCCGCCGGGGTGGGCACACTCGCCGGCGCCCCGGGTGCGCCCCGCGCCGGCCTGACGCGGGGCGACCGGGCGCGAGCCGCAGGCCTGATGGCGATCGCGGGGCGGACGGCTGGCGGGACTGCCGCGGCAGCGCGCCCCGCCTGGCCGGCGCGGCGCGACCTGCTGCCGGCGGCTGCCGCGAGCGGCCTGGTCGCCCTGATGCTCGTCGGCGTGATCGCCGCTCGATCGCTGACGGGAGGCGGCGCCAGCCAACCTCCCACCGACCGCGCGCCCGCCACCGTCGCGCCGCAAGCCGACATCGGGGGCACGGGGCTACTGGTCGCGCCGGCGGCCACCACGGCGGCGGGGCCGGCCGAGACGGCGCTGCCCACGCCGTCGACGGACCAACCGACGGCTCTGGAAGCGGTGGGGATGGCGGCAGCCACGCCCGCGGCGGCTCGCTCCATGGCGCCCGATGCGGCAGCGCCACCCGGGGAGCATCGCCAGGCCGGCCTCGCGGCGCCCCTTCCCGCGCGAGCGATTGCGGCGCCGCCCGAGCGACCGGAGCCGGCCGAGTCGCCAACCGGAGCGCAAGCGCCGAGCGAGGGGGCCGCGGCCAGCCAGCCGGTCAGCGCGCGGGAGGCGCCGCGCCGATCGCGGGAGCCGGCGCCTGCTGCGGCGCCGACGCCCGAGGTGGCCCCGGCGCCCCAGAGCGCTTTGCTGGCGACCTCCCAGGATGCGCCGGCTGCACCCGTTGCGCCGGCACCGCCCGAGGCGGCGCGCGTCGCGGCCGCCGTGAGCGAGCCGGCGCCGACCGAGCGCCCGATACCGACGTTTCCGCCGGCTCGCCCGGCGCCGCTCGTCATCGCGCCCCAGCCTGCGCCCGGCGGTGGATCGGCAGCGGCTCCGCCGCGGGCCCCGTCAGGACAAGCGGCTCCCGCAGAGGGCGCGACGGCGGGCGGCGACCCGCTGTCGGTCTTCCGTGAGGACACGCCGAGCGCGCTGGCCGCTCCCGGCGTCCACGGGGCGCCCGCTCCGACCGCGCGCGTCGCGACGCCCACGGCCGCTGCGACCGCGCGCCCTACCGCGGGGCCGCACGACGGCGCTGGCGCACGCGCTAGCGCGCGCCATGGCTCGTCGCGGGCCGGTTCGCGGCAACTGGGACCGGCGGAATCGACGCCCGTCATTCCGCCGCTGGGCGCCCCGTGGCTGGCCCCGACAGCAGTGCCCGGGGCACGCCCCGCACAACCAACGCGGGCAAGTCGGCCGCCTTGGTCGGGATGCGGCGGCTGCTAGCGCGCGGGAGTGGGGGCCGGCCCGGCGAGCAGGCCCTGGGCGCGCAACAGCGCGGCGAAGGCGCCGTCCTGCGCTAGCAGATCGGCGGGCGGGCCCGCCTCGACCAGCCGGCCGCGGTCCAGCACGAGTACGAGGTCGGCGCGGCGAATGGTCGCCAGCCGGTGGGCGATGACGATGCTGGTCCGGCCGGCCATCAGCCGCGCCAGCGCCTCCTGAATCAACTGCTCCGTCTCGGTGTCGACGTTCGACGTGGCCTCATCCAGCAGCAGCACGGGCGCGTCCTTCAGCAGGGCGCGCGCGATGGCGAGGCGCTGCTTCTGGCCGCCGGAGAGGCGCGCACCCCGCTCCCCGACGACGGTGTTGTAGCCGTCGGGCAGGCCGGCGATGAAGTCGTGGATATTCGCGGCCCGCGCGGCGGCTTCCACCTGCTCGCGGGTCGCGTCGGGCCGACCGAGCCGCAAGTTCTCCAGGATGCTCACGTTGAACAGGTAGACATCCTGGGGCACGACGGCGATCTGATCCCGCAGGGCGGCCAATGGCAGCTCGCGCACGTCGACGCCGCCCAGGAGGATACGGCCCGCCTGCGGGTCCCAGAAGCGCTGCAGGAGATGGATGAGCGTGGACTTGCCGGCGCCGGAAGGCCCGACGAGCGCGGCGCACTGCCCTGCCGGCACCGTGAAGGTGACGCCGTCCGTGGCGGGCGACAGCCCGGGCGCGTAGGCGAAGGTCACGTCCTGGAAGGCGACCGTGCCGTCGGCGGGGCGAGCCGTCGAGGTCGCGGCGCGGTCGGCGACCTCGGGCTGCGCTTCGAGGATGGCGAAGATGCGCCGCGCCGCGGCGAGCGCCGGGTGCAGGCGCTCGAGCAGCTCGTTAAGGGCCAGGATTGGCTGGAAGAGCTGGATCGACAGGACGAACAACACGACGAAGCTAGAGAAGGACAGCGTGCCGCTCACGACCGCCACGCCGCCCGCGCCCAGGACCGCCAGCAGCGCTGTAGCCGCGACCAGCTCGGAGGCGGCGCTCTGCAGGCCGCCGAGGCGGGCCACCGCCACGCTCGCGGCGCCCGCGCGCCGACTGGCGGCGCCGATCTGCGCGGCCTGCGCCTGCTCGTGGCCAAACGCCGCCAGCGTCGGTAGACCCTGGAGGCTGTCGACGAAGAGCGCGTTCACCTCGCCCAGCTCACGGCGCAGCACGTCCGACTGGCGCTCGATGCGGCGCTTCACCAGCCGCGGCACGATGGCCGCGGCGAGCGCCAGCGGCGCGAGGAGCAGCGCCACGGGCCAGGCCAGCGCCGCCACGACGATCAGGATGGTCGTGGGCACGAACAGCGCCACGGCCGTGGCGGGGATGTTGTGCGCGAAGAACAGCTCGAGCGTTTCCACGTCGGCAATGGCGGCGGCCACCACGTCGCCGGTGCGTCGCTGCACGAGGTAGCCCGGGGCCAGCGCCTCCAGGTGGCGGAAGAGACGGCTGCGCAGCTCGGCCATGATGCCGAACGAGGTGTCGTGGCCGATCCGGGTGGCGAGATAGGCGAACAGGGCCTTCAGGCCAACGGCCAGGGCGAGGGGGAGAAGATACCAGACGGCGCCGCCGGCCAGTCCGTTCCGCAGCCCGCCCATGTAGCGGCCAGCGAGAATCGCGATCGCGATCCCGGCCGCGGCGTCGGCCAGCGCAACGGCCGCCGTGAGCGCCACGGCGCGGCGCTCGCTGCCCGCGAGCGCCAGCAGCTTGGCCGGCGTGGAGCGCGGCGTCCCCGATGCGACGGGCGGCGTCAGGGGCACTTCCAGACTACTCATCGGACGATTTCCTCACCGGTTGCACGCGGTACCCTCCGGCCGCGTTAGCTGCCGAGGAGAGACTACTCAGCGCTCACCGCCTCGTACTCGGCGCCGCTCTGAGCGGCCACGAGGCTGCTGTAGACCCGCTGCTGGCCAAGCAGCTCGGCATGGCCACCCGCCTCGACGAGCCGGCCGCCGTCGAGCACCAGAATCCGGTCCGCGTTCGCGACGGTGCTGAGCCGATGAGCGATAACGATCGTCGTGCGGCCACGCATCAGCTCAGCGAGGGCGCCCTGCACGGCTTGCTCGTTGGCCGAGTCCAGGCTGGACGTGGCCTCGTCGAGCAGCAGGATCGGCGCGTTCTTGAGAAAGGCGCGCGCGATGGCGAGGCGCTGCCGCTCGCCGCCCGACAGCCGGGCGCCGCGCTCGCCGATGCGCGTGTGGAAGCCATCGGGCAGGGCGAGGATGAACTGCTCGGCGCTCGCTGCCCGCGCGGCCGCCCGGACCTCGTCGTCGGTCGCGTCCGCGCGGCCGAGACGGATGTTCTCCAGCACCGAGGTATTGAACAGGTAGGTGTCCTGCGCGACGACGGCCATGAGCGCGCGCAACTCGTGTAGCGGCAACCTGCGAATGTCCTGCTCGTCGATCAGGACGCTCCCCTCCTGCGGGTCCCAGAAGCGCAGGAGCAGATTGACAACGGTCGACTTGCCCGCCCCGGACGGGCCCACGATCGCCACCATCTGGCCGGGCTCGGCCACGAACGACAAATCGACGAGTGCGGGGGCCGCGCCGCGCGCGTAGGCGAAGGTCACGGACTCGAAGCGGATGCGGGGGGTGCGACGTAGCCCCCCCGGCCCCCCCTCGCTGAAGGGCAGGGGGGAGCGAGACGCGTGGCGGGTAGGTTGGGCGTCTACGACGGCCGGCTGGGCGTCGAGGAGCGTGAAGATCCGGGTGCCGGCGGCGAGGGCCACGTCGGCGTCGTGGTAGACGACGTTCAGCTTGTTGATGGGCATGTACAGCTCGCGCGCGAGGACGTAGAGCACGACGACCTGCCCGGCGGCGAGCGAGCCGGCCAGCACCTGGTTGCCGGCGATCCACAGCGCGAGCACCAGGCCAGCGCCGACCGCCAGCTCGGTGAGCGCGGCGTGCAGCAGGCTCGTCTTGAGCACGTCCATGATGGCACGACGATAGGCCCGCGCGCGCTGCTCGATCTGGTCGGCCTGGGCGGGGCCGCGGTTGAACGACTTGATCACCGGCAGGCCTTGCAAGCTGTCGACGAACAGCGCGCTGATGCGGCCGCGCTCGCCCCAGAGCGCCTTCGAGCGGTCCCGTGTGGAGCGGGCCAGGACGCGCCGCGCGACGATCGACGACGGCGCGAACAGGATCAGGACCAGCGCGACGGGAGGACTGATCGTGAGGAGGTACAGGAAGATCGCGAGCGGGATGACTGTGGAGACGACAACCTGCGGTAGGTAGCGCGACAGCAGGATCTGGATGGACTCGACGCCGTCCACGGCGGTCGCCACCACATCGCCGCTGCTGCGGACCACGAGGAACCCCGGGCCGAGTCGGGCCAGGTGCTGGAATAGCTGGACGCGGACGCTCTCCGCCACCACGGCGGCCGTGGTCTGGCCGACGACGCCCTGGAGGTAGGCGAGCAGCGTTCGCGCGATGATGAGCGCCACCAGGGCGACCATGATTGGCGCAACCGCGTCCAGCGAGCGGGTCGCGGCGAGGGTGCCGATGCCCGCCGCGGTAAGCGTGACGGTAAGCACGCCGGCTGCGCTGGCGAGCAGCGCGACGACGACCGTGGCGAAGACCCAGCGCCGCTCGGCGCCGAGCAAAGCATAAATACGCCGCGCTTCGTGCATGTACCACCTACCGCACGGAGTTCTCGGCCCGAGCATACCACGTTCCGGCGGGCGAGAGTAGGATGCCGCGGGTTAGCGGCGGCGGGGCCGTGAGCGGGAGGGGATAAGCAGCAACGGAAGGTCTCGCCGACGCGATGACCGCTCGGGTCAGGCGTAGCGGATGACGCGGAATAGCTCGGCGTGGGGGATGCCCCAGAGCACGCCGTTCTGTGCCGTCTGGTCGCGGAGGTAGGCCGCGCAATCCATGTCCCCGACGTAGCTGGCGTGGGCCTGGAGCGCGGCGATGGCCTTGGGGAGCGTGGCCGTCACGTCGACCGCCACGTCGGCCTCGGGGTCGCCGCAGAGGTAGAGGCGCTTCACGCGCCGCCAGGGCTCGAACCCCTCAGCCAACAGCTCGGGGAACGCGTGGCGTAGCGAGGCGTCGAGAATGGCGTCGATGGTCGCCTCGGTCGTGGCACGGTGGTCGGCGTGGTTCACGACGCGGCCGCCCCAGAACAGCGTGCCCTGGTCGGTGGCGACCACCTCGGGGCGCACGCGGCGGATCTCGCGGGCGATGGCGCGACGTAGGTCAGGGCCATAGTAGACGGCGTCGTCGGGCCAGCCCAGAAACCGCAGGTCGGTGACGCCGACGGCCGCCGCCGCGGCGCGCTGCTCCCGCTCGCGCAGCGCACCGGCCTGCTCGGCGGTCAGCGCCGCGTCCTCGTTGCCGGCCTCGCCGCGCGTCACCAGCACGTAGCTGACGGTCTTGCCCTCCTCGACCCAGCGGGCGACCGTGCCGGCCATCCCGTACTCGACGTCGTCCGGATGGGCGACGACGACCAGCACCCGCTCAAAAGCGGCGGTGTCGGCGTGAGGCTCCATCAGCGCACCTGGCCCGTGCCGCGGATGAGCCACTTGTAGGAGCACAGCTCGCGCAACCCCATGGGGCCGCGCGCGTGGATCTTCTGCGTGCTGATGCCGATCTCGGCGCCCAGGCCCAGCTCGAAGCCATCGCAGAAGCGCGTCGAGGCGTTCACGAACACCGCTGCGGCGTCCACCTCGTGCTGGAAGCGCCGCGCCGCGGCCTCGTCGCGCGTGATGATCGCCTCCGAGTGACCGCTGCTGTAGCGGGCGATATGGGCCAGCGCGTCGTCGAGCCCGTCGACCACCTTCACCGCCAGGATTAGAGCAAGGTACTCGGTGGCCCAGTCCTCCTCGGTGGCTGGCGTGCCGTAGCCCAGGATGCGCGCCGCGGCCTCGTCCACGCGCAGCTCCACGCCGCGCTCGCGCAGCGCCGCGCCGATCTTCGGCAGCAGGCGGTCAGCCACGGCGCGGTCGATCAGCAGCGACTCGGCGGCGTTGCAGACGCTGGGCCGGGACACTTTCGCGTTCACTACGACCTCGACGGCCATCGCCTCGTCAGCCGTTGCCTCGACGTAGACGTGGCAGTTGCCCGTGCCCGTCTCGATGGTGGGCACGGTCGCGGTGCGGACCACCGTGGCGATGAGGTCGGCGCCGCCGCGCGGGATGGCCAGGTCCACCAGCCCGTTCAGGGTGAGCAGCGCGAGCACGCCTTGGCGGTCGGTGGACTCGACCAGCTGGATGGCGTCGGAATCAACGTACGGGGCGATTGCAGCCCGGAGGACGTCCACAATCGCCTTGGAGCTGCCGTAGGCGTCGCTGCCGCCGCGGAGCAGCACGGCGTTGCCCGCCTTCAGGCAGAGGGCGGCCACGTCAGACGTGACGTTCGGGCGAGCCTCGTAGACCACGGCGATCAGGCCGATCGGCACGCGCACGCGCTCGACCTGCAAGCCGTTCGGGCGCACGTCGCGGTCGAGGACGGCACCGATCGGATCGGGTAGCGCGGCCACGGCCTCGACGCCGCGGGCCATCTCCTCGAGCCGCTGGGGGGTCAACGTCAGCCGGTCGATGAAGGAGGCGGCCATGCCGGCCTCGCGCGCCCGTCGCACGTCCTCGGCGTTGGCGGCCAGGATCGGGTCGGCGTGGCGGCGCAGGGCCGCCGCCATCGCTCCGAGCGCCGCATCCTTCTCGGCGCCGCCTAGCAGGGCCACGCGCCGGCTGGCCGCCTTGCCGCGCTCCGCCTGGCGGCGCACGCTCTCTGCTACCGTGGTCTGCTGGACGGACATCGCTACCCCCTGGAAAGGCGGCGCTCGACGGGCGCCCCTCGGACTATAGGCGGCACAGGCACTGATGGCACGTGCGCCGAGCGATCGGGCAAACGGCCACTCTCGCCTGAGCGTACCATATCGAGCGGGCGGCTGGCCGCGCCGTGGTCGGCGCGCGGCCGGGCAGGCGGCGCGCCACGTTAGCGGAGACGGCGGGGCGCGCCTACGGCCAGAGGACCATGTTGTTGCGATGGATGACCTCGGTAAAGTCGCAGTCGGGGGGAAGGTCGTTCGTGCGCGTGCCGCGAATGGCCGTGAGCTGCGCGGCCGAGTAGTTCGTGAGGCCGCGGCCGATCATGGCGCCCGTAGGATCGACCAGCGTGACCAGATCGCCGGCCTCGAAGGTACCCTCGACGCGGACGACGCCCACGGGGAGGAGGCTGCGGCCGTGGTCGAGCAGCGCACGGCAGGCGCCCGCGTCGAGCACTAGGCGGCCGGTGCTGCTGAGCCCCGCCGACATCCACCGCTTACGGCTGGCGACGGGGCGCCACGACGGAGCGGCGCCGGCGCCCTGCGGCGCGAACAGCGTACCCAGCCGTCGGCCCGCCAGGATCTTCAGCAGCGCGTCAGGCTCGCCGGCGTCGGCGATGACGACCGCGCAGCCCGCCTGGGTGGCGACGCGCGCCGCCTGGATCTTCGTCAGCATCCCACCCACGCCGACTGTGCTGGCCGAGCCGCCGGCCATGGCGAAGACCGCATCGTCGAGGCGCTCGATGAAGGAGATCGCCCGCGACTCGGGATAGACGCGCGGATCCTTCGGGTGCAGCCCGCCCACATCCGACAGGATCACCAGTAGCTCGGCGCCGATGAGGTTGGCGACGAGGGCGGAGAGGTTGTCGTTGTCACCGAACTTGATCTCGTCGGTGGCAACGGTGTCGTTCTCGTTGACGATCGGCACGACGCCCAGGTCGAGCAGCGCGTTCAGCGTGTTGCGGGCGTTCAGGTAACGGTGCCGGTCGCCCACATCCTGGCGCGTGAGCAATACCTGGGCGACGGGTTGACCGGCTGCCCCGAAGTAGCGCTGATAACGCTCCATCAGCAGCACGTTGCCGACCGCCGCCATCGCCTGCTTGAGGGGGAGGGTGCGCGGCCGCTTCTCTAGGCGGAGCTGGCCGACGCCCGCGGCGATGGCGCCCGACGATACCAGGATCACGCGGCGCGGCTGCGCGCCGGCGGCTGGGCGGGGGGAAGTGGGCCCGTCGCCGTCATCGTCCGCTGGCCCCTGGCCCGCGGCCCCCGCGCGCGCCGCCAGCACCTGGCCGGCGATCCGGGCGAGCTTGTCGTCGGCTAGACGGCCGTGGTACGTCAGGCTGGACGAGCCCACCTTCACGACCAGCGTACCCACTTCGGCCAGCGCGGCGCGCAGCGCCAGCTCGCGAGCACGCTTGGGGGACGGACCTACCCCCCCCTCCCGCAGGGGAGAGGAGGAGAGAGACGAAGCCGCGTCTTGCTCCCCCTTCCCTTCGGGGAGAGGGGCCGGGGGGCTAGGTCGCTTCACGCGAGGCGTCCTAGCTCTTCCGAGCGTCGGGTCGCGGCGAGGACGGCGTTGATCAGCGCGCCGCGCACGCCGGACTCCTCGAGCGCCGCCAGCCCGGCGATCGTCGTGCCGGCCGGCGAGGCTACCATGTCCTTGATGAGGGCGGGGTGCAGGCCGCGCTCGAGGGCCAGGCGGGCGGTGCCGAGCACCGTCTGTGCCGCCAGCATCAGGGCCGTGTCGCGCGGCAGCCCGGCCGCCACGCCCCCGTCGGCCAGCCCCTCGATCACGAGGGCGACGAAGCCGGGGCCGCTGCCCGACAGCGCCGTCACGGCGTCCATCTTCGACTCGGGCAACACGAGCACCCGGCCGACCGACTCGAAGATGCGGCGGGCGACCGTCTCGTGCTCCGTGGTAGCGTGCTGGCCGCGCGCGATGACGGCCATTCCCTCGCTGACGAACGCAGGCGTGTTGGGCATCACACGGATAACCGGCACCTCGTCGGGCAGCGCATCTTCGAGCGTGGCGAGCTTCACGCCGGCGGCGACCGAGATCACCAGGTGGCCGGGATGCGTGCCGAGCTGCATGTCGGCGAGCAACGTCGGCGCGTCCTGCGGCTTCACGGCGATGACGGCGACCTCGGCGCGGTCGAGCGCCTCGCGGTTGCTGGCACAGGCGCGTACGCCTAGCTCGGTGCTGAGGTAGTCGAGCCGCTCGGGCCGGATGTCGCTGGCGAAGATGCGCTCGGGCGGCGCCGCGTTCGCGGTCAGCAGCCCGCGCATGACGGCCTCGGCCATTTGGCCGGCGCCGAGAAACGCAATCGTCGGTAGCTCGCGCATCGTCCCGCCCTTCGCACTCCGTGCCACTCGGCCGCCCGACGCCGAGGGCCGCGAGGCATTATAGCCAGGCTCCCGGGCCGCGAGCCACGGCCGGGCCGGCGACGCGGTCGGCCTGGTCCAGCGTAGGTGGCTGGTTGCGCGACGGGAGCGGGGACCGTACAGTGGATCCGAAGCTCGCCCAGCCGCGGTCGTGGGCTTGGCCGCGGGGCACGGGCGAGGACGCAGCACTCGCCCGCCAACGAGTCGGACAGCTAGGCTTGCCGCGAGCGAGGAGGAGGCGGCCATGGCGCAGGAGACGCTCACGAACGACGCCGCGATGCGGGCGCTTGCCACCGAGCTAGGCCAGCACCACCTGCGCGTCCACCAGCCCGACGACCCGCCACTGATGACCGCCGAGCCGCAATCCACGGTGCAACCATACATGTGGCGGTGGGACACGCTCCAACGCATGATCGGACGGGTCAGCGAGGTGGTGCCGCTGGAGCGGGGTGGCGAGCGGCGCACGCTGCGATTGGTCAACCCGGGCCTGCCGTACGGCGCCACCCACACGCTCTGGGCGTCGATCCAGTGCATCCTTCCGGGCGAGGTGGCCACGGCTCACCGCCACTCAGTATCTGCCTTCCGCTTCATCATCGACGGCGCGGGCGCCAGCACGACGGTCGACGGCGCGCGCTACCCGATGGAGACGGGCGATCTGCTGCTCACGCCGGGTTGGGCTTGGCACGATCACCGCCACGACGGCACGGCGCCAATGGTCTGGCTCGACGGCCTCGACATCCCCCTCGCGCGCGCCCTGCACGCGGTCTTCTTCCAGCCATACACCAGCGATCAGCAGGTGGCGGACCGGCCCGAGGCGGAGTCGCTCGCCCATTTCGGGGCCGCGGGCTTGCGGCCAGTCGGCGTGCCGCACGCGGGCCGGCCGTCGGCGCTGGCGGTGTACAAGTGGGACCGAACGCTTGCCGCGCTCGAAGGACTCGCCGCGACCGGCCCCTACGATCCGTACGACGACGTAGCGTTCGAATACCGCGACCCCGTGTCCGGCCGACCCGCGCTGCCGACGATTGGCCTGGGGATCCAGATGCTGCGACCGGGCATCCATACGCAAGCGCACCGCCACACCAGCAGCACGGTCTACCACGTCGTGCGCGGCACGGGCACGACGATCGTCGATGGGGTCGCATACGAGTGGGGCGAGCGCGACTTCCTAGTGGTCCCGCCGTGGGCCTGGCACGAGCACGTGAACCGCTCGCGGCGTGAGGCGGCGATCCTGTTCCAGATGAACGACCAGCCAACGATGCGCGCCCTGGACCTCTATCGCGAAGAGGGCCGCGCGCCCGAGCTAACGCCGTAACCGGACGGGATCGCGCGGCGCGGCCACCCGTCAGGGTCTCCGTGGAGGCCGGTCAGGGAGCGGCGTCGGCGGCCGGCGGCTGCCAGCCGCAGGCAGCCGCGTAGGCCAGGGCGGCCTCGTGGAGGGCGGCCTGGCGATCGCGGAGCATCTCCACCGTGGCGTGGCGCAGGGCGATCGCCGCGGCGACGTGGCTGTACTGGTTTGCCGCGCGGTATAGTTCGGCAGTCGCCGTCTCGCGGCTCGGCGGGGACTGGCCGGCGGCGTCAGGCATAACTGCTCCAGGCACTGGCGCCGCCGCTAGCGGCGGTACCATCTCGTGATCTGGCTGGGCGCCGGGCGCTCGCCCTGGCCGGCGCGACATGGATGGTAAACTCAGGATAGCAGGATGGCGCGCGGCGGGGCGCACCCGCCGCACGGCCGGGAGCGAGCGATGTCACAGGACCGCGGTCCCACGGAGCCTAGCCCGTCGGACCGCCAGCAGGCCCACGAGTATGTGGTTCAGCGCCTGGCGGCGCTGAGCGCGGGAATCTGGGCGCTTGGCTTCTTCGTGTTCATGGTCTTTGTCTTCCCCACCGGCGAGTTCAAGCCGACCGTCGGCATCGGCGTCGGCATGTGGTTGTTCGCCCTCGCCGCGCTCCCGTGGGTCGGCTATCGACCGTTCGTCGACCGCGTTGCCCGCCGCCATCCCTGGCGGTAACGGAGGCCGGCAAGGATCGCCGGTAGGCATGGCCGGCCCTCGGGCGCGGCGCAGAGTCAATAGGTCGCCGCAGTCAAGTGGCCGGCGCCGAGCTGATCCATGGCGCCGCAGATTGAGAGCACGTCGACCTCGAACGGTCCTGCCAGCGCGGTCCGCAGCTCATCGCGCCCCACGACGAGCCGCTCGACGGCCGGCAGCGTGTAGGGGAAGCTGGTGCTGCCGTAGTTCACGATAGCGTCCAGATCGGGGTAGTTGAACAGCGCCCCGCCCTCGTCGGCCGTGCCGGGCGACGACAACTCCCAGGCCAGCAGGGTCGTCCGCACCCCCAGCCCTTCCAGACGATGCGCCACCTGCGCCATGTCGACGTGCGGGGCGCCGCCGCCCGCCTTCGTCAGCACGACGCCATCGGCGCGCAGCGTGTAGGCGGCCAGATTCGCCGCCATCGTCACCGCGCGCTCGCGCTCGCCCAGCGTGTTGTGAGCGACCGTCACGACAACGCCCGCGAAGGCTAGCTCGCGGCCGTGGCGGCGATACAGGTCGAGAATCACCGGGTGGTTCTGGATCGAGTAGGTTTCCATGCCGATGGCGCGGTAGTTGCGGACGACGGCGCCGTCCAGCACCTCGTTGGGGTGGAGCACGGTTGGCAGCAGGTGACGCACATTGTCGCCGTATAGGACGGGCTCGCCCGGCTGCGTTGGATACTGGTGGGAATGGACCTGATAGACGTAGGCGACGCGGGGCAGCGCGGGATCGGCGACGGGGTTCAGCGCAAAGGTCTCCCGGGCGGCCGGCGCGGCGGCGCGGGCGGCGCGGGCCAGGTAGACGGCCGCACGCAGCACGGCGGTGCGCAGCGCGCCAAGCTGCCCTAGCCGGGCGAGGTCCGGCGCGGTGCGCGGCACCACCACGAGGTTGTGCGTAGCGCCGTAGCGGGACAGTTCGGCGGCGGGGCCGACCAGGTCGAGCACCCAGTTCTGGCCGCTGGCGCGGCCGGCCGGGTCGAGCACCACGACAGCGGCGCCGCGCAGCACGACCGTCTGCCCTTGCCCCGCGCCGGTGGCGGGGCCGAGCACGCCGGGGAAGTCGACGCCGTCGCCCAGCTTGGCGCGCGGCTCGACCACGTCGAAGATCGGCGCCAGGCGGCAGCTGTCCCCTGGCGCGGCCAACTCCAGGTCGACGGCCACGAGGCGGGGATCCTCTAGCAGGTGGCGGGTCAGCTCGTCGCGGGACACCGTTAGCGTGCCGTTGCGCAGGGCCGTGGACTCACCCCAGCGCAGCGCGGTCACCGGATGGACGAGCAGCTCTAGCTCTAGGTCGGCCATCAGCTCTCAGCTTTCAGCTCTCAGCAGGTAGCTCTCGGCGTACAGGGATGAGGCGGGTACGCCCGCGATTGTACGGGGGCTCTGGCGGAGCGCACAAGCGCTGCGGGCAGCGCTGGCGGCGCGGACCACCGAGCGAACGCGCATCCGTGGAGTGGTGGCTATAATCGGCCGGGCCGCGGCGCGGCCGCGGTCCTCATCCTGGCGTGGGAGGCCGCGTGTCCGCCTGGCTGGATCGGCTATTTTACGAGAGCGACTGGTCCGCGCCGTTGCTGGCCGCGCGGGCGCGGCGGGAGCGGCGGACGACGGTCGCGCTTGCGGCGCTCTTGCTGCTGTACGCGAACATCGACGCCTGGCTCGCCACGCGCCGCGAGCAGGAGCTGGCGAGCGGCAACCAGCTCGTCCACCTCGGCGCGCTGGCCGCCGCGCTGGCGTGGGCCAGAGCTGAGCGGATTACCCCGGCCGAGCTGGGGGTGGCGCGAAGCGGGCTGGGGCGGGGGCTCCTGTGCGGTGCCGCCATCGGCTTGCTCGGCGCGATGCCGATCCGGCTGTTCTTCGCCTTCCCCCTCGTGAGCCGCCAGGCCGTGACGCAGCCCGAGTTCGAAGGGTTGAGTACGCACCGGGTGCTCTGGCTGCTCGGCACCCGCTTCCTGATCGGCTCGGCGCTGTTCGAGGAGGTGGCATTCCGGGGGCTGCTGCAGGCGAAGCTGCGGCGACTGCTGCGGCCGGGGCCAGCACTGCTGGTGAGCAGCGGCGTCTTCGCCGCCTGGCACCTGGTGATCACCTGGCACAACTTGCGGCGCTCCAACCTGCCCCGCCCGTTGTTCGCGCCGCTCTACGTGGGCGCGCTGACGGCGCTGTTCGGCGGCGGTCTGCTGTTCGGGCTGGTGCGGGAGGCCAGCGGCCACCTGGCCGGCAGCGTGGTCGCCCACTGGCTGATGGTGGCGAACATCGTCCTGGCCGTGGCACGACCGCGCGCTAGCGCCCGCTCGTGAGCCAGTACCGCTTCCCCCGCGCGCGGCTGCTGCGCATCGCGCTGGCGATCGCTCGCTGCCAGCCGCGCAGCCTGGGCGCCGATGCCGCGGCGGGCCTGCGCGGCGCCTCGCCCCCGCCGCTCGCGCTGTACACGCGCTACCTGCCGACTACTGGCCCGTTCGTCCTGGTAGGCAACCACTACGAGCGGCCGGGGCTGTGGGCTGGCTGGGGGGCGATGATCGTGAGCGCCGCCGTGCGCGACGCGGGCGGGCCCGGCCGCGAGCTGCACTGGCTGATGACGGACGAGCTGTTGGAGCTGCACGTCGGGCGGCTCTCAGTGCCCCGAGCGTGGATTCGCGCGCTGCTCGCCCGCCTTGCGCACGTGTATGACTTCGGCCAGGTGTCGGCGCGGGAGGCAGGCGTGGTGGGCGGAGCAGGCGGCTTGCGCGCGGCGGCGCGCTACCTGGCGGCGGGGGCGCCGGTGGGCGTGCTGCCGGAGGGTACGGCGAGCGTGGCGCTGCACGAGGCGCGGCCGGGCGTCGGCGCGTTCCTGGCCTGGCTGACGCGCGGCGGCACGCCGCTGGTGCCGTACGGCGTCGCCGAGCGCGATGGCGTGCTGACCGCCAGGTTCGGCCCCCCGTTCCGGCTGGCGTCGGTGCGCGGCGACAAAGCCGCGCGCGACCGCGCCCTGCGCGAGGCTGTGATGGTCCAGATCGCGCGCCTGCTGCCGCCGGAGCTGTGGGGGCACTACCGGGCGGCGGTGATGGAGGCCGACCTACCCCCCCAGCCCCCCTCCCACTGTGGGAAGGGGGAGGACCGGCCGTCTTAGCCTCCGGCCGCGCTCCCGTAGCGAGCGGGGGGAGGCGGACGAGGCCGGGATGGCTCCCCCCTTCCTTGAGAGGGAAGGCGGGCCCGGGGGGTTAGGTCATGCGGACGCGAATGGCCCGTCGCTCTGGAGCCAGGCGACCAGGTCGGGGGGCAGGGGGCCGGCGCGGCCCTCGGCAGTCGTGAGGGCGACCTTGATGTGGCCCTCGGCGAGGAGGCGGTTGTCGGCCTGGCGGTAGACCTGCGACTCGAAGGTGATGACCTTGCGGCTAACGTCGCCCACGCGGGTGTGGACCGCGATCAGGTCGTCGTAGCGCGCGGAGGCTTTGAAGCGGGCGTGCGCCTCGACGCGCGGCACTGACTGGAAGCCGTAGCGGTCGCGGATAGCGGCCCAGCTGGCGCCGCGGCCGCGCAGGTACTCGAAGGTGCCCAGCTCGAAGTAGGTCAGGTAATGCGCGAAGTAGACGATGCCGGCCGGGTCACACTCGGTCCAGCGCACGCGCAGCTCGGTCACGTGGGGCGCGGCCACGGCTCCTCCTGGCGCGGGCGTCAGCGGAAGAAGGCGAAGCGCTGGCGCAGGTAGGCGGGTTGGCCGATGACGACCTCGTCGCCGGGCCGTACCCACAGGTGCGCCACGCCGACCGCGGCCAGCGCGCCGTTGTGGACGATCTCCAATGGCCCGTCGAGGGGGCCGACGGCGACGAGCAACGGCTCGCCGGCCAGCGCCGGGTCGCGCCAGGCGCGGGTCGCCAGGCGACAGGCGAGGCCGTGCGCGGCGAGCGCGTCGAGGAGCGGCGCACCAGCCGCGGGCAGCGCGCAGTCCTGGCGAGCCGCGTTCAGCCAGAGGGTGAAGGCCGGGCAGCCACGAGACCCGCCCCCACCGGACGCTGGCCGCGCGCGTTGTGCGCGGTCGTGCGCGGCCAGAGGCCGTGACGCGCGGCTGGCGGCTGTAGCGGCGCGATCTTCGGGGAGCACGGACGTGGGCGCGGCGGCCGGGCCGGCGCCCACTGGCGCCGGCCCGGCCGCTGGGCGACTGGCCCCCGGCAGGCGCACGCGCTCGCTACTCGGCAGGGGTCGTGGCCTCGGCGGGCACCACGGGCGTGGTCGTGACCGCGCCGACGGCGACGGGCTCGTCGATGGGCCGGCGGGCGTCGAGGTGCGCTGGCTCACGGTAGCCGGCCTCGTGCGCCGCCCAGGCGCCGGCCACGCGGCCGCTGAACAGCGACGCGCCGATCATGATGCCCTCGAGTGCGTACTTGCCTGCGATGTGGCCGCCGGCCATGCCGCACAGCTCGCCCGCGGCGTAGAGGCCCGGGATGACCGAGCCGTCCGGCCGCAGGACGCGGCACTGAAGGTCGGTCTTCACGCCGCCCAGGTTCTTGCGCGCCAGCGGCAGGAACTGGATCGCGTAGAGCGGCGCCTGGTCGAGCGGGCGCGTGCCCTTGAGCGGGCGGCCGGTCAGCGGGTCGGCCTCGGCACCGGAGGCGACGAGGGCGTTCCAGTCGCGCAGGGTCTTGGCGAAGCCGGCCACGTCGAGGCCGGTGTTCGCCGCCAGCTCCTCGGGCGTGTTGCCCTCGTGGATGTACGGCGAGTCGCGCAGCAGCTCGTCCATCTTGTCGAAGAACTTGGTGTTGCCGCGGCGATAGTACGGGTCGGCGATCTCCAGCCCCTCGAACATGCCGCGGTCGATGATCGCCCAGCACGTGGGCGGCTTCTGGCGCAGGATGGCGGGCGTGGCCGAGCCGGCGCCGGTGAGGCGCTCGTTGTGGAAGCGCTTGCCCTCGCGCGTCACCCAGATGCAGTTCTCCAGGCCGCGAATGACGATGCCGCGGCGCCCGGTGGGGTCTTTGTAGTCGGGCGTGGCGTAAGCGTAGCACCACATGTTTTCCATGTGGGTGAGCATGCCGCCGTGGCGCTCGACGATACGGTGGCCCTTGCCTTGGGCGCCAACGCCGCCGCCGACCATCACCCGCTCGACGTCGCGGAGCTGTGGGCCGTACTCCAGCACCATGTCGAGGTTGCCCATGAAGCCGCCGGTACCCATGACGACGGCCTTGCCGCGGAACTCGTGGAGCTGGCCGTCCTGGTCGCGCGCCAGCACGCCGACCACGCGGTCGCCGTCGAGGATGAGGTCCTCGGCGGTCATGTTGAAGTGCCAGCAGTCGGCCAGGCCGCGCTCCTGCAGCCGCGCCCAGAGCGCCTCCATGATGCCGCGGCCGCTGTTGTCGGGCTGGTGCCAGCGCGGGACCGAGTTGTGCTCCTGGTGCTTGATGTCCACGAACCTCACGCCGTTGGCGACCAGCCAGTCGTGGAGGTCGCGGGCCGTGTGCTCCAGGTAGAACCTCGCCCAGTCGGCGTCGGCCTGGTCGCCGTTGGCGGACAGGATGTCGCGCAGGGCCAGCTCCGGGGAGTCGTCGATGCCGCGCGCGCGCTGGAACGACGAGCCGGCGATGCAGCAGCCGCCGCCGCTGACGATGGCGGTGCCGCCGAACTCGGGCAGCTGGTCGAGCGCGACGAACGACGCGCCGGCGGCGTGGGCCTCCAGCGCGGCGGTGGCGCCCACCGCGCCCGCGCCGACGATCACGATGTCCGCTCGGTGTACCGGTCGCTCGCGCGTCGTCTCGTCCGCCACAGTGCGCCTCCTCGTTCGTCGGCCCGCCGCTCGGTCGGGCGCGGAATGGCCTAAGGATAGCACAAGCCGTTATGGATAGCCCGCGGCCGTGATGGGCGCCAGGCGGACCGCAGCCGTCGGATGGCACGACACCCGCGCTTGCGAAACGCTGGCTGCTCAGCTTCCGCGCTAACGCCTGTAGGACGCGGGGGCGAGGAGGGCGATTTCGCTTCAGGACTCGACGGCGGCGAGGCGCCTGGCGGCGGTGGCCAGCGTCTCGCGGTGGAGGAACCAGGTAAGGAGGCCGGCGAGGCCAATGCCGGCCAGCAGGGTGATGAGCCGCGCCGGCCCCGGCGGGGCAATGGGATACAGGGTAATCAGCACGACGCCGAATACGCCGTATAGCCCGAGGCAGGGGAATGCCAGCAGCCACGCGGCGAGGCTCACTTGCTGGCTGGCGGTCTTCCACTCCAGGCGCGGGAAGCGGAACGCCAGGTTGACGAGCAGAGCGGCGCAGCCCCAGCCGAGCAGGGCGACGGCGAGCACGGCCACCGCCAGAGCCGTTGCGTCCAACCGCGTCACGAAGCCCGCGAACAGGACGAACGGCTCGCCAACTACAAGATAGGGCAGATAGGCGAAGGCGATCTTGCCCAGGGCGACATCGGCGCCCGATACGGGCGCGCTCTGAAGCTGCCAGAGCCCGGAGCCCTCGCGGCTAATAGCACTGAGCCCCGGATGGAGCGCCACCAGAGTGGCGATCGACAGCGCGGCCACCGCGTTGCTCCCGAGCCCTTCGAAGGCCCCGCCACCACGGAGCGCCGCCCAAAGCCAGGAGCCGCCAAACAGCAGACTGGTTACGAGTGGCTGGAGGTTGGCAGTATCGCGCAGGTAGGCGCGTAGCTCCTTACGGAGGATGACAAGGGCGACGGGCCGCGGCCGGGCTTCTCGGCCCGAGGCGGTATGGACGCCAATGGGGCGGGCTGCCGGGCGCCGGTGGCCGCCATGCAGTGCCGCCATCTCGGCGATTCCGCTGGCAACCTGCTGCTCCGCAAGCAGCACACCGCCTGCGAACACGACGAGCGAGAGGACTGCAACCGCCAAGCTGGCTGGGAGCGCGTTGACCCATTGCCCCTCGCCAACTGCTACCAGCGCTTGCCCGGCCCAGGTGGAGGGCAGCACGGGGCTATTGATGACGCCGACCAGGGACAGGGTTTCGCCGCTCAGACGGGGCAGCACTTGCGTCAGGGCGACAGCGGCCACCCCGAGCAGAATGTTCGTCAGGTTCACGAAGTCCCGCGCGAATCCGGCGGGCGCAAGGCGGACCAGCAGGAGGGCGAGGATGGCGCCCAGGCCAGTGGGCAAGCAAGTTATCAGCCCCAGCAAGAGGGGCAGGGCAACGAAGTAGGCCAAGCTATAGCCCAAGGCGAGGCCGTAGCCGGTCAGCAGCGCGGCCAGAATGGCTGTGAGGATGAGCTGTGCCGCCAGGCTGTGCAGCAGCCGGGCGAGGAACACGGCGCGAAGCGGCGCGGGCGTTACCAGCACTGGCTCGAGGTCCGATGCGAGGAAGATAGATTGGAGCGCAGCTGTCGTCCCGCTGAGGAGCGTGGTGAACAGGAGCAGCGAGATGAGGCCGCCGGGGACTCGTGGCACCAGCTCCGCGACCGGCGAGTGGATAGCGAACTCGGTCATCCCATGTGCCAGCCACACCAGGAAAATGGCGCCGATCGGCAGGCCTAGCAGAAGAGCGACCAGGGCACAGCCGAGTGCTTGGTTCTTGCGGAGGCCATTCCGAAGCTGCACCCAGTCAGCTTTCGCGAATACGCCGAGATAGTAGAGCAGCTCCATAGATTACCCGGGCAACGTGTTTAGCCAAGCGCGGCGGCGATCGCCGCGTCTTCGTGACCGCCGGTCAGGCCAAGGAACAGGTCCTCCAGCGACGTGGTAGCGCCGCGGCGCAGCTCGTCCATGGTCCCGCTAGCGACCACCCGGCCGCGGTCGACGATAGCGATGCGATCACACATGCGCTCGGCGATCTCCATGATGTGAGTCGTAAGAAACACCGCCGCGCCGCGCGCCGCCATCTCACGGAGAATGTCCTTGACCAGTCGGGCGCCATGCGGGTCGAGACCGACCGTGGGCTCGTCGAGGAACAACACCTTCGGTTGGTGCAGAAGTGCGCCGGCGATCGTCGTCTTCTGGCGCATACCGTGCGAGTAGCCGTCGACCAGATCGTCGGCCTGGTCAGCAAGGTCGAAGACACGGAGCCACTCTTCGGCGCGGCGCCTCGCTTCGGCTGGCGGCACTCGATAGAGACCGCCCACGTAATCCAGATACTCGCGGGCGCTCATCCGGGCTGGCAGGGCCGGCTCGGCTGGCACGTAGCCGAGCAGGCGCTTGGCGGGCCGCGGCTCGCGCTGGATGTCGAACCCGCCGATACGGGCGTGGCCGGCGGTGGGGCGCAGGACGCCGATGAGCATCTTGATGGTGGTCGTCTTCCCGGCGCCGTTCGGGCCGAGGAAGCCGAACAGCTCGCCGGGATACACTTGCAAGCTGATGCCGTTCACGGCTTGTTTCTGTCCGAAGGAGCGATGCAGATCGATCGCTTCGATCAGCGGGGCAGCACGCGCCATGCTCAGGGCTCGGTTGGGCGTTGGGCGCGGGAGGCCCAGAGGCCCAATGGCAGCTTGAAGCCGAGGCCGCGCTCGCGGGCGCGGGCGTAGACGCGGGCGGCTATCGCGACGTCGGCGACGCCCTGGCCGGCGTTGTTCTTGTAAAGGGTAAGCTGCGTGGGGCTGGTGCGGCCGGGCGCGCGGCCCGCGAGGACGTCGCCTAGTTCGAGGAGCCGGTCGTCGCGGATGACGCCTTGCTGGATCGGGTCGTAGAGGTCGCCCTGCTGGTCCTGGAAGACCTGGGCGCGCGAGGCGGCCACGATGGCGTCCATGCGCCGCAGGGTAGTGTCGTCGATCTCGCGGCGCTTGCGGGGCGCAAACCCGCCCTGCACGAGGCCCACGTTGCTGCCGACGATGCTGGTAACGTGCTGGCCGGGCTCCAGCCAGGCGCCATCGAAGACGGGTACGCTGGCGTTGGTGGCGGCCAGCACCACGTCGACGCCGCGCACCACGTCCTCTGGCCGATCGACCGGCACTACCTCCGTGTGCAGCGCGTCGGTCATCTCCTCGGCGAAGCGGCGGCGCTCGGCGGCGTCGCGGCGGTAGACCTTGATCTGCGTCAGGGGCCAGAGGGCCGCGAGCGCGAGGAGATGGTAGCGGGACTGGCTGCCCGCGCCGAACAGGCCGACGGAGCGCGTGTCGGGGCGGGCGAGGAGCTTGGTGCCCACGGCGCTCGTCGTGGCGGTGCGCAGGCCGGTCATGACCATGGTGTCGGGCATCTCGGCGGGCGTCAGCTCACCGAGGATGACGCAGGCGAGCGCGCCGCTCTGGCCGTCGAACAGCACGTAGGCCGGGTCGGCGATGGCGTCGTAGACTTGCTCCTCGGCCATCGGGTGGACCAGCTCGCAGTGGGTGAACAGGCCCGTCATGCCCAGCGTCGGCGTACCGCCCTGGTGCACGCTCACGCGCACGCCGGACGGCACGTGGATGCGGCGGCGCGGCGCGTTGACGCCGGGATAGGCGGCCCAGTCGCGGAACGCCGTCTCGGTGGCGGCGATGGCCTCCGCCATCGTGATGAGGCCGCGCGTGTCCTCCGGCCGCAGGATGAGCACCATGCGCCCGCTCCTCTCGGCGCCCGCGCGCCCCTCGGCACGAGCGCTGCTACCCCTCGATGGTTTACGCGCGGCCCGGCGGCGCGCTCGGGCCGGCCGAGCACGGGAGTGGCCGGCCGGCGATGGGGAGCCGCCCGAACCGGTCGCGGGCGATCCGCGGCGCCGCTCGCTTGCGCCGGCGCGCGGCCGTCGCCGGGATTGTGGGGAGGACGCGCGGCGGCGTCAAGCCGGGCGCGGGGAAGGCGGGTGGTTTGGGGCGGCGTATGCTATACTCCTTTCTGCGTCCCGGGGGCCCATGCTCCCGTGGGGGCTGCCGACAGCAGCCGCTTACGGGCGGCCATAGAGGCGCGCACAGCACCATTTTCTGGGGTTGGCTACACACCCCGCAGCGTGCGATCCACGCTGCGCCGCGCTCAGGCGCGGGGCCACCTGGGGGTGGTGCTTTGTCGTGGGGACCAACGATGACGTACAGCCCTGCCTGTCCCTGGCACCACGCCGGAGCCATCCGGCGTAGGGCGTTGGCGGATTCGCCCCCAGGTGTTGAGCTTGCGCGCGCGCTCGCGTGCGCACCGGGGAGGACTGGCAGTGCACTGGCGGACCCCTGAGGACGGAGCGAGGCGGCTTTCCCCCCGCGGGCTAACGCCGCCCCCCGTCGCTGCTGACTCGTCCCCAATCGTAGGCGGCCCCGATCTCATCCGGCCTCTGGCCGTGGTTGCGCGTGTCCCGACTCGCCACGCGGCGCGTCGCGGGGCAGCGCGCGCTTGGACGATGCGCCCGGCGCTCTCCCGAGGGCCAGGCGCGCGCACGGTGCTCCGGTTCCCGCCACCGTTAGGTGCGGCGCGGGAGCGGGCACCGAAGGGGGTGATAGTCCCGTCGGCGACCGGGCACGGCGCCGGCTGCCGCCCACCGGCGGCGATTCACGGGTGGAGGTGAACGCGGTGCGAAGCGTTGGACGGCACCTGGTGCTCGAGCTGTGGGGCTGCAGGAACCTGAACTCGCCCGACGCGGTCGAGCAGGCCCTGCGCGAGGTAGTCGCGGCGTGCGACGTGACCCTTCTCGACCTGCGGGTGTACCCGTTCGAGCCGATCGGGGTGACGGGCGTGGCGGTGCTGGCGGAATCGCACGTCAACATCCATACCTGGCCCGAACTCGGCTACGCGGCCATCGACATCTTCACCTGCGGCGCGCGCAAGGACCCGACGGCGGCACTTCCGGTGCTGCGCGAGTTCTTCGCGCCGGAGCGGATCGAGTCGATGGAGATGACTCGCGGCATCGTCCTCCGACGAGGCACGCCGGTCGAGGAGCCGGTAGCGGCAGGGGCTGACTAGGGCCGCCGGCCCGGGAGCAGGGCTCCCGGGCCGGCGGCGGTTGACCCGCGGGCGGGGCGGACCCTCACCCCGGCCCTCTCCCAGGGGGAGAGGGGGAGGGACGGACCTCACCCCGCTGCCCCCCTCTCCTGAGGGAGAGGGGGAGGACGAGGGAAGGCCCTCACCTCGGCCCTCTCCCAGGGGGAGAGGGAGTAGGGGAACTCTACCGCCGGATTGGGTGTTAGACGTCGAGGACGATGGGGGCGGCGTCGGTGATGGTGCGGTCCCAGGCGGCCTGGGCCTGGCGCAGCGGGCGCGGCAGGTGGAACAGCGCCTGGTGCGTGATGCCGTCGTAGAAGCGCAGGTCGCCGAGCCCGGCGGCCGCGAGGCGGGCGTCCACGGCGGCCGGGCCGAGGGTTGCCGCGTCGGTTGTCTGCGAGGCCACCAGGAAACCCCAGCTCTCGCTGAACGAGGGCACGTGCGCGCGGTACGGCGCGACGTGGGGGAACACCTGGCGCACCGTGTGGACGACGGCCAGGTGGGCGTCCCAGACGCCAATATCCGTGCTCTCGGCCTGCACGGCGAGGGCGCCGCGAGGGCTCAGGCGGGCGGCCACCAGCTCGTAGAACTCGCGGGTGAACAGGCGGTAGGAGGGGCCGCCGGCCAGCGGGTCGGTGATGTCCACGATTACGGCGTCGAACTGCTCCTGGCTGTCGGCGAGCGTCTGGCGGGCGTCGGCGTGGAGCAGCGTGAGGCGGGGATCGTCGTAGGCGCCCTGCTGCCACTGGGGCAGGTAGTCGCGGCAGGCCTGGACGGCGGCGGCGTCGATGTCGACCATGACGACGCGCTCGACGGAGCGATGGCGCAGCACCTCGCGCAGGGTGGCGCCCTCGCCGCCGCCGGCGATGAACACGGTGCGGGGCGCCTCGGCGAGGATCATGGCCGGGTGGACCAGCGCCTCGTGGTAGATGAACTCGTCTCGCTCGGCGGACTGGATCTTGTCGTCGAGGAACAGCGCCCGGCCATAGGCGACGGTGTCGACCACGTCGAGCGTCTGGAACTGGGTCTGCTGGTGGAGGATGACCTGCGTGACCGCCCGGGCGATGTTCTCGCCGCGGCGGTTGGCGAACTCGAACCAGATGGACATGGGCGGCTCCTGGGCAGCCGGGCCGGGCGAGCCCGGCGCGGGAGGTAGGGCGGCTCGGGGTGTCGCGCGCGCCGACCGGGCGCGCGCCGCCGACCGCGGCCTTCACTACTTAGCCTACCGCACTAATGGTCTCTCGATGACGCGTTGCCGTGCGGGATGCCCTGCCACGGCCGACCACCCTTGACGAGGTAAGGGGGAACACCGCATGCGCTTCAGCCGACGCTTGGTGGAGATGAGCCGGGGGCTCGACACTCCCGTCCTGCTCCTGGACCGGGCGACGCTGCGGCGAGCCTACGGCCGCCTGCGCGCCGCGCTGCCCGAGGCCGACTGCTACTACGCGGTGAAGGCCAACCCGCATCCCGAGGTGCTGCGCACGCTGGCGGCGCTCGGGTCGGGCTTCGAGGTATCGTCGCACGTCGAGCTGCGGGCGGTGCGCGACCTGGGCGTGCCCGCCAGCCGTGTCATGTCGAGCAATCCGATCAAGGCCGTGCCGTTCATCCAGGCGGCGTATGCCGCCGGGGTGGACCGCTTCGCGGTGGACTCGCGGGCGGAGCTGATCAAGCTGGCCCACCACGCGCCGGGGAGCCGAGTGTACGTCCGGCTGACCGTGGACAACTCCGGGAGCGAGTGGCCGCTGGCCAAGAAGTACGGCGCGGGCGGCGCGGACGCGGTGCAGCTGTTGCGGGAGGCGCGGGCGTTTGGCTTGCAGCCGTATGGGCTGACGTTCCACGTCGGCTCGCAGTGCCTCGACAAGGAGAGCTGGTCGAGCGCGCTGATGCTCTGTCACGAGATCTGGCGGGAGCTGGCGGCGGACGGGATCGCGCTCCAGATGCTGAGCCTGGGGGGCGGGTTCCCGGTGCGGCACACGCGCCCGGTGCCGTCGGTCGAGGAGATCGGCCGGGAGACCATGCGGGTGGTGCGCAGCCTGTTCCCGGCCGACGAGCTGGAGCTGACCGTGGAGCCCGGCCGCGCGCTGGTGGGCGACGCGGCGATGCTGGTGGCCACGGTCATCGGGCAGGCGACGCGCGGGAAGGAGCGGTGGCTGTACCTGGACGCTGGGGTGTTCAACGCGCTGCTGGAGGCGATCCAGGGGTTCCGCTACCAGATCCGCACCGAGCGCACGGGGCCGCCGCGGCACTACGTGCTGGCCGGCCCGAGCTGCGACAGCGTGGACACGATCGCCACGGACGTGTCGCTGCCGGAGCTGAGCGTGGGGGACCGGGTGTACTTCCTAAACGCCGGCGCCTACACGCTGTCGTACGCGTCGAGCTTCAACGGCTTCGAGCCGCCCGCGGTCCATGCGTTCGAGGACGTGGGGGCCGCCGAGCGGCGCCCGCGGGAGGAGCCGGCGCTGGCGTCGGCTGGGCGCTAACTACGACTCGAAGAGGTCGCGCAGGCTGACGAAGCCGTAGCCGCGGTCGCGCAGGCCGTTGATGACGGACTGGAGGGCCGGGCCATCGCGGGACTCGACGCCGACGTGCATCAGGATGATGGCGCCCGGCTCGGCGAGGCGCAGGCAGCGCTCGATGATTTGCGTCGCGGGGATGCCTCGCCAGCCCCAGGAGTCGACGGTCCACATCACGCTGTAGCCGTAGCCATCGGCGTAGGTCGCCTCCAGGGCGGCATTGTCGTAGTCGCCGTAGGGGGGGCGCACGAACGGCTTGGTGCTTTGGCCGGTCAGGTCGACTAGGAACGCGTCGGTGCGGTCGAGCGTGTCCTGGATCTGCGCGGCGGTCTGGTGGCCGCGGTGATCCGAGAGACCCGTCCAGGAGCGGTGCTCCCAGGTGTGGTTGATGAGCTGGTGGCCCTCGGCGACCATGCGCTGCACGAGGTCGGGATTCGCCTGCGCCCACTGGCCGGTCATGCCGAAGCTCGCCGGCACGCCCTCGGCCTGGAGCGTGTCGAGGATCGCCTCGGCGTAGCCGCGATCGGCGCCGGCGTCGAAGCTCATGTGGACCACCTGGCGGCTCGTCGAGCCGTGGCTGAGCGTGACCGAGCGCGGGCCGGGGGCGTCGGGCAATTGGGGCAGGGGCGCAGCCACGCCGGCCGCGGGCGCCAGGCGAGCGGGCGCCCTTTCTTGCCTGCCGCCCGCCAGCGCCTCGCCGTCTGCGGAGGACGTTGCCCGCGCGGGGCCAGCGGTCAGCAGGAGGGCGGCCAGCGCCGCCAGGGCGATTGCACGCGACATGGTAGCCTCCATCTGGCCCTCGCTCGGAGGGGCGGGCTAGGGATTGGGCGTGTCCCCCAAGGATAGCGGAGGAGCGGCGTCGCCGTCGGCGGCGGCGAGCGCGGCGAGCAGCTCGGCGTGGATGCGGCCGTTGCTGGCGACGAGCGCGCCGCTGTAGACGTCGGGCGGGCCGCCCGCGAAGCTCGTGGCCTGGCCACCGGCCTCCGTCACGAGCAGCAGGCCCGCGGCGACGTCCCAGGGCTGGACGGGCTGCTCCCAGTAGCCATCGGCGCGTCCGGCCGCGACGTAGCACAGGTCGAGGGCGGCGGAGCCGCCGCGACGCACGGCCTGCGCTTGCCAGAGCAGCGTTTCCCAGCGGCGGAGCGAGGCCGGATAGAGCGACCGGTCGTAGGGAAAGCCGGTGCTGAGAAGGCCGCGGGCGAGGGTGTGCGTGGTGGAGACGTGCAGAGGGCGGCCGTTGAGCGTCGCGCCGCCGCCGGCCTCCGCCAGGAACAGCTCCTCGCGGAGCGGGTCGTAGACGACGCCAAGCACGATCGTGCCGGCGCGCTCGTAGGCGAGGGAGACGCCAAAGACCGGGTAGCCGTGCGCGTAGTTGGTGGTGCCGTCGATGGGATCGACGAGCCAGCGGTGGTCGGCGGCGCCGGGCGTGCCGCCGCCTTCCTCCGCGAGGATGGCGTGGTCGGGGTAGGCGGCGTGGATGTGGGTGACGATGAGCGTCTCGGCTTGGCGGTCGAGCGCCGTGACCGGGTCGATCTCGCCCTTGTACTCGACCTGCTGGGGCCGGCCGTAGTGCTGCCGGAGCAGTCGGCCGGCGGCGAGCGCCGCGCCTACGGCGACCTCGCGGCGGCGGTTCGGCTCATCTCGATGCACGCCTGGCTCCCCGCGCGTCCCGGTCGGAGGCTCCGCTGCACTCTAGCACACGACGCGGCGGCGCGCCGAAGCGCGTCCGCCGCGTCAGCAGCCGATCGGGCCGCGCGCGAGGCCGCCGTCCGGTTGGGGTAGGCCCGGGCGGCGGGGCCCCAACGAGCGCAGCGCGCTAGTTATGGCGGCTGCGGCGGGCCGCGCCGCCCTTCTCGCCGATGCGAGCCATGTGGTCGCGGTCCCGGGAGACGCTCTGGCCGCCCTTGCGGCCGATCTCGGCCATGTGCCGACGATCGGAGCTGACGGCGATCCCTCCCTTGCGGGCGGCTTCGGCGCGCGACATGCGGTGCGTTCCTTCCATCATCGCTGGCTGGTCCTCCTTCCCCGGAGTTGAGCGGGGGCCGGCGGCCGTTCCGCCGGGTTCCCATCTGGGAGCCATGTGGCAGGATTCGTGCCCTCTGCCTCGCGGCCCAGAGGCGGCTTCGCGGCCATTGGCGGGCACGCAAGCTGCGGGGATGCCGGGTCCCAGCCGCACGGCCAGGCGGGCGGCGCGCCGTACAATACCCTTGGAACTCGGTGACAGCGCGCCGGCGATGGGGCTGGTGCGCCAGTGCAAGGAGGCACGCCGATGCTAACGCCATTTCGGAATGAACCGCTCACGGATTTCAGCCAGCCGGCCGAGCGCGCGGCGTTTCAGGCCGCGCTGCGACGGGTGGCCGACCACTTCGACGCCGAATACCCGCTCCTCATCGGCGGCGAGCCGGTTTACAGCGGCGAGTGGATCAACTCCTTCGATCCCTGTCAGCACGATCGCCGCGTGGGGCGCGTGGCGCGCGGCACGCGGGCGCTGGCCGAGCGCGCGCTAAGCGCCGCCTGGGACGCCTACCTGGACTGGGCGCGGACGGCGCCCGCGGCGCGCGCCCGTATTCTCTGGCAGGCCGCGGCGCTGCTGCGGCGGCGGAAGCACGAGTTTTCCGCGCTGATGGTCTATGAGGTCGCCAAGACCTGGGCGGAGGCGGACGCCGACACGGCCGAGGCTATCGACTTCCTGGAGTACTACGGCCGCGAGATGGTGCGGCTGGCCGTGCCGCCGGCCCTTCCCCCCGTCGCGGGCGAGGAGAACGAGCAGGTCTACGAGCCGCTGGGCGCCGGGGTGGTCATCCCGCCGTGGAACTTCCCGCTGGCGATCACGACCGGGATGACGGCCGCGGCGATCGTGGCGGGGAACACCGTGGTGCTGAAGCCGGCGAGCCTGTCGCCGCTGGTGGCGGCGCGTCTCGTCGCGCTGCTGACGGAGGCGGGGCTGCCGCCGGGCGTGGTGAACTACCTGCCTGGCCCGGGCGCGGAGGTCGGCGACTTACTGGTCGAGCACCCGCGCACCCGCTTCGTGAGCTTCACCGGCTCGCGGGAGGTGGGTGTCCACATCTACGAGCGCGCGGCCCGCGTGGGCTCGGGGCAGCGGTGGCTGAAGCGCGTCGTGGCCGAGATGGGCGGCAAGAACGCGATCGTGGTGGACACGACGGCCGACCTGGAGGCGGCCGCGGCGGGGATCGTCGCGAGCGCCTACGGGTTCCAGGGCCAGAAGTGCTCGGCCTGCTCGCGGGTCGTGGCGCTCGCGGAGGTCCACGACCGGCTGCTGGAGCAGGTAGCCGAACGGACCTGGGCGCTGCGGGTCGGCCCGGCGGCGGACCCCGAGACGAACGTCGCGGCGCTGGTGGACCGCGGCCAGTACGAGAAGGTGCTGGACTACATCGGCGTGGGGCGCGGGGAGGGGCGCCTGGTCTGCGGCGGCGAGCCGGGCGATCCGGCGGGCTACTACGTGCAGCCGACGGTCTTCGCGGACGTGCGGTCGGACGCGCGGATCGCGCAGGAGGAGATCTTCGGGCCGGTGGTCGCCTTCCTGCGGGCGCCCAGCTACGAGCGCGCGATCGGCCTCGCGAACGACACGATGTACGGGCTGACGGGGGCCGTCTACAGCCGCGACCGGGCGCACCTGGAGTACGCGCGCCGCGAGTTCCACGTGGGCAACCTGTACTTCAACCGCAAGTGCACGGGCGCGCTAGTGGGCGCGCAGCCGTTCGGCGGCTTCGACATGAGCGGGACGGACGCGAAGGCGGGCGGGCCGGAGCACCTGTTGCAGTTCCTGCAGCCGAAGGTGATCGCCGAGCGGTTCTGAGGCTGGGGTGACCTACCCCCCGTCCCCCCTTCCGTCCGAAGAAAGGGGGGAGGACGCCGTGCGGCGCCGAGCAAGCTCGACGCAGGATGCGCGGCGCCCGCGGCCACAGGTACTGGGCTTCCCTGGGTGAGGACGGGGGGAGGGTGGGTGCGCCGGGACCGACGCAGTGGGCAAGCCCCCTTCCCTCTCAGGGAAGGGGGCCTGCCCGCGCCGGGGCGCGGTAGACTCGCAATCGCATCACAAATGTCGCCCGGCGGCGCCTGGCCGGCGTAAAATAACCCCCGGCGCCCGGACCCGGGCGCGGGCCAGGAGGGAAGCGAGTCGGGCGGACGCCTGCGCTCGTCCGAGCAGATACGGGAGGAAGTGGATGGGTTGGTCCCGAGTACCGGTACGGCGGCGAGCCGTACTGGCGTTAAGTCTAATGCTGGCGGGCAGCACGCTCCTCGGTCCGGGGTCGCGTGCGGCCGCCGCGCCCAGCGCTGACGACCAGGCGCGAGCGGCGCTGGAGCAGGTCAGCAACGCGATGTCGCAGCCGGGGAAGGTCTTCCGGAGCCAGCTCAACATCACGGAGCGGGCGCAGGGAGCCAACGATCTTACGAGCACCGGGACGGTGTACATCGATCCGGAGCAGCGCAAGGGGCGCTTCGAGCTGCGCCGCGACAACGCGCTGATCGGCGTGACTGGCGTCGACAACTGGGACGTGGCGGTGTTCGACGCGATCAGCAACAAGGTAGCGAACATCAACGTGCCCGACGACGCGCGGGGCCAGGTCAAGAACCCGGCCTTCAGCGTGCTGGCGCCGAGCCTGATCGCCGCGTACCAGGCGGGCCAGGTGGACCCGGACAAGGACGTGACGACGAGCAGCGACCAGGTGGGCGGCCGGAACGCCACGAAGCTGACCTACACGATGACGATCACCCAGCAGGTGCCCGTGGTGCAGCCGGGCGGCCAGCAGGGTGGGCAACAGGGCGGCCAGCAGCCGGATATGCGGACCGTCAGCATCAACCAGGAATACAACCTGTGGATCGACCCGACCACGGGCATGCCGATTCAGGAGACGCAGCGGGGGACCGACGGGGGCAACGAGGTCAGCTTCCGCAGCGCGACGTATGACAACCCCACGCTGGTCGATCGCAGCTCGGTGCCGGCGGACACGCTCTCGCTCCAGGCAGTGCAGAACATGGTCGCCAGCACCGACCAGGAGCTGGACCGGGCGCGGCAGATCGGCTTCACCGTGTTCTGGCTGGGCCGGGAGCTGCCGCGCGGCTTCACGGACGCGCGGGGCCAGCGTCAGCCGTCGCTGGTGCTGAACGACATCCAGGTCACGAATCTGCCGAACATGCCGAAGATGGTCTTGCTGGCCTACGGCAGCCGGGACGATACGGCGCGGCCTTACGTGCTGATCCGCCAGATGCCGCGGCAGCAGTTCGAGGACCTGCAGCGCCAGTCGGGGATCCCGCCGATCTCGCAGGCGCCCGGGGTGCAGCAGCAGCCCGTGCAGGTGCCCGGCGGCGCGCAGGGCGTCCTCTACCAGATCACGCCGCCCAGTGGGGGCTCGGGCGGCCCCACCCGCAGCGGCCCGGGCGCCAATCCGCCCGGCAACCAGCAGGGCGGCGGGTCCGGCAACCTGCCCCCGTTCGTAACGGTGCAGATTACGACGGGTGACTCGGTGGCGCTGATCGATACGCCGCCGGTGGCGACGGACGACGGGCGGCAGGGCAATCCCTTCCTCGATCCGGTCCAGATCGCCGCGCTGGCCGGCGCGCTCTCGCAGCTCAACTAGCAGACAGCCACTAGCGAAGGGTGGGGCGTTGGGCGCGCAGCGCCCCGCGGCTTGCCGGGGACGCAATGATCTGGCGCGTGCAGCGCGGGAGTCGGCAGCGACTCCCGCGCTTTGCGTTTGGCGGCGCCACAGCCGCGTCGGGCCGGGGAGCGGCGCGGGGCCGGGTGGTAACATAGAGGGGATGCGTCGGCCACGGGCGCTCCCGCGGCCGCTGTGCGTCGATCCGTGGCCGGTCCAAGTGGCCCAACCTCCAGGAGGTGACGATGGTCCTCGGCCGGCTTGGGCTCTTTCCCCGCGAGGAGCGCTTCTTCGACCTTTTCGAGCGCAACGCCCACAACCTCGTCGAGGGCGGCAAGGCGCTCCTGCTGGCGCTGGAGAACCCCGACACGCTGGACACTCAGCGCGCCCACCTCACGGAGGTGGAGCACTGGGCGGACGAGGTCACGCACCAGGTGATGGCGGCGCTCAACCGCACCTTCGTGACGCCCCTGGACCGCGAGGACATCGCCGGACTAGCGCACGCGCTCGACGACGTCGTCGACTTCATGGAAGCCGCGCTGACACGCGCGGTGCTGTTCAACATCCGGACCTCCACCCCGCTGGCGCGCGATCTGGCGCGGATCATCCTGCAGCAAGCCGAGGCGATCGACCGCGCCATGCCGCTGCTGCGTCAGAAGAGCGAAATGGCGGGCATCCACGACTATCTGGTCGAGATCAACCGGCTGGAGAACGAGGGCGACCGTCTGCTGGAGGCGGCGCTGAGCACACTCTACGACGACCTGGCCGACCTGGGGCAGCTGGTGGACCGCCTGAAATGGCGCGAGGTGTACGAGCTGCTAGAGACGGCTACTGACCGCGCCGAGGACGTGGCCAACGTCCTCGAGGCCATCGTGCTGAAGAACGCCTGAGCGATGGGCGATACCGCGTTCGTCCTGCTCGTCGTGATCGTGGTGGTCGGATTGGTGTTCGACTTCATCAACGGCTTTCACGACACGGCGAACGCCATCGCCACGTCGGTCGCCACGCGCGTGTTGTCCCCGGCGCAGGCAGTCCTCATGGCCGGCGTGCTGAACTTCGTCGGCGCGCTCACCGGCACGGCCGTGGCGAGCACCGTGGGCAAAGGCATCATCCCCCCCGAACAGGCCACGCAACACCTCGTACTGACGGCGCTGATCGGCGCGATCATCTGGGACCTGATCACCTGGTGGTATGGCATCCCGTCCAGCTCGAGCCACGCACTCGTGTTCAGCATCGTGGGCGCGGGCATCGCGGTCGGCGGCTGGGGGATCATCGACGTGGGCGGCGTGAGCAAGGTGCTCGAGGGGCTGGTGTTCTCCCCGGTGCTTGGTTTCGCCGGCGCGTTCCTGGTGATGCTGCTGCTGCTCAACATCTTCGCCCACCAGGCGCCGGCGGCCGTCACGCGGTTCTTCGGGAAGGCGCAACTGCTCTCCGCGGCATACATGGCCTACTCGCACGGCTCGAACGACGCGCAGAAGACGATGGGCGTCATCACGATGGCGCTCGCCAGCTACTATGGCTGGACCGGCGCCCAATGGGAGGTGCCGTTCTGGGTGATCGTGGCCGCGGCGATATCGATGGCTCTGGGCACCATGATCGGGGGCTGGCGCATCATCCGCACGATGGGCCTGAAAGTGGTAGAGCTGCGGCCGATCCACGGCTTTGCCGCGGAGACCGCGGCGGCCACGGTGATCGAGGTGGCGAGCCGGCTGGGCATCCCGATCTCGACGACGCACGCCATCAGCGCGGCGATCCTCGGCGTCGGCGCCACCCGACGCCTGTCGGCCGTGCGCTGGGGTGTAGCCGGCAACATCGTCACCGCGTGGGTGCTGACGATTCCGGCCTGCATCCTGCTCGGCTGGGCGCTGCACTCGATCGTACTTCTCATCGGCGGACCGGCGCTGCGCTAACATGGCCCGCATACTGATCGTGGACGACGAGCCGAACCTGCGGCACACGGTGGGCTACAACCTGCGCCGCGAGGGGTACGAGGTGGTGCAGGCCGCCGACGGAGAGGCAGCGCTGGCGGCCGCAGCGAGCCAGCCCCCCGACCTCGTGGTGCTGGACCTGATGCTGCCGGGCATCGACGGGCTGGAGGTAAGCCGCCGGCTGCGGCAGCAGAGCGCTGTGCCGATCCTGATGCTCACGGCCCGGGACACGGAGATCGACCGCGTGGTCGGCCTGGAAGTCGGCGCAGACGACTACCTGGCCAAGCCGTTTTCGATGCGCGAGCTGGTGGCGCGCGTTCGGGCGATACTCCGCCGGGCCGAGCTGGATCGGGCGCTGCGACAGCCCACGACGCCCGAGCAGGTGGGCGCGAACGGGCTGACCGTGCAGCCAGGCCGTCGCCGGGTCGAGGTGGACGGGACAGCCGTGACCCTCAAGCCCCGCGAGTTCGACTTGCTGGCGTTCCTCGCCCGCCACCCCGGGCAGGTGTTCTCGCGCGCCCAACTGCTCACGAACGTCTGGGGCTACGACTACGCGGGCGACACCCGCACAGTCGACGTCCACGTGCGGAGCCTGCGTACGAAGCTGGGCGACCGGGCCGAGGACTCGCGGTGGATCGAGACCGTATGGGGGGTGGGCTACCGCTTCCGCGAGCCGAGCGCGGAGGGCTAACCGTGCGGCCGCCGCGGGCCAGCGACAGCGAGGCCGGGCGCGGCCGTCAGCCGCTGCGCGTGCAGCTGACCGTCGCGCTGGTGGGCGTGATCCTCGTCGCCATGCTGCCGCTGGCGGCCGTCGTGCCCCGAATCGCCCGGGCACAGCAGGTCGCGACCCTCGAAGGGCGCCTCGGGGATGAGGCGCAGATCGTGGCCGACTACGTAGCCACGCTGCAAGCCGCGCGGCCGCCCAGCGCGCCGCCGCTGCTCGCCCCAGACCCCGCCTGGGACCGGCTGGCGAAGCGGCTGGGCGCGCAGGCCGAGACGCGCATCACGCTAATCGCCCTCGACGGCACCGTGGTGGGCGAGTCGCACCAGGAGCTGGCCGAGGTCGGCAACCACGCCAGCCGACGCGAGTTCCAGCAGGCGCTGGCGCAGGGACACGGGGTAGACGAGCACCTGAGCGAGACGGTCGGCTACCCGATGCTGTACGTCGCCGTGCCGATTCGCGTCGGCGACACGGTTATCGGCGTGGCCCGCGCCGCGCTGCCGCTGGCCGACGTGAACCGGCTGGTGGACACGCTCACCCGCGCCATCCTACTGGCCGCGGGCGGCGCCGGGCTCCTGGCCGTGCTGGTCGGCCTCCTGGCCGCGCGCACGATCTCCTTGCCGCTGGCCCGGCTCAGCCGCCTGGCCGCAGCGGTGGCCGACGACCCGACCCGGGCAGCCACCGCCGCGGCGCTGCACCGCGAAGCGGGCGCGGGCCCACTGGATGCCCCGGCGTCGGACCGCTGGCGGTACACATCCGACAGGGGGTCGGCGCGCGAGGTATCGCAGCTGGCCGGCACGCTGGACCGCTTGACGCGGGCGGTGCAGCACAGTCTGGAGCGGGTGGGGGCGGAGCGCGACCGGCTGGATGCGGTGCTCAGCAACCTGGCCGACGGGGTAGTGCTGATCGACGGCCGGGGGCGCATCGAGCGGCTGAACCCGCCAGCCGCGCAGATCGTCGGCGTACCGTCGCAGCAAGCGCCGGGCCGGACGGCGGCGGAAGCGCTGCGCGATCACGAGCTAGTGGCGCTGGTGGAGCGCGCGCGGGGGATGGAGGGGCTGCCGCGGGTGACCACCGCGTTCCTGGAGTGGCAGCAGCCGCCCCGCTTCGTGCGCGCGGCCGTCACGCGCTTCGGCCCGCCGGACGAGCGGCAGACGCTGCTCGTCTTACAAGACCTGACGGAGCTACGGCGGCTGGAGACCGTGCGGCGCGACTTCGTCGCCAACGTCTCCCACGAGCTACGGACCCCGATCGCCGCCATCCAGGCGATGGTAGAGACGCTGCAAGACGGCGCCATCGAGGACGCCGAGGCAGCGCGCGACTTCGTGGACCGCATCGAGAACGAGGTCGACGGCCTGCACCAGCTGGTGGAGGAGCTACTGGAGCTGTCGCGGCTCGAATCGGGCCGCGCGCGGCTCGTCCGCGAGCCGGCGGACCCGGCGCGGCTGGTGGAGCAGGCCGCGCGGCGGCTCGCGCCGCTCGCCGAGCGCGCGGGCGTCGCGCTGCGGGCCGAGGCGGCCGCGGAGTTGCCGCCGGTGGACGTGGACGCCGAGCGCATGGGCCAGGTGCTCGCCGGCGTACTGCACAACGCGGTGAAGTTCACGCCGCCCGGGGGCGAGATCGTCGTGCGCGCCGCGCGCGAGGGCGCCGGCGTGCGGCTGTCGGTCGCGGACAGCGGGGTGGGGCTGGCGCCCGACGAGTTGCCCCGCATCTTCGAGCGATTCTTCAAGGCCGGCCGGCGCGCGCCGGCGCGCGGCCAGGCGGGCGCTGCGCCAGCGGGCGGGACCGGGCTCGGGCTCGCCATCGCCAAGCACACCGTCCAGCTACACGGCGGCGCGATCTGGGCGGAGAGCGACGGCCCCGGGCGCGGCACCACCATCCACATCAGCCTGCCCGCGTGCCCCGCAGCGCTTGCGGACGCCACCACAACCGGCTCAGGCGCCGGCACCGAGCAAAGATAGCGGGGCCGGCCGGGGCATTTACAGACCACTTACAACTCGCTCGCAGTCTCCTCATATCCGCTCTCTAGACTTCCGGTGAACGATGAGAGAAGGGAGATTGCGAATGACCAAGCGATGCGGCAGGGCGCCGGCGCTCGGCGCGACACTCCTGGCCCTGGGATTGCTGGCGGCAGCGGCGTGCGGCCCGGCCAGAACGCCCACTGGCGGCGCCTCGACGAGCCAGAGCAGCCAGGGCGCGCAGCCGACCGCGGGCGAGGCGCGGGCGCTCACCGGCGCGGGCGCCACCTTCCCCGCGGTGCTCTACTCCAAGTGGTTCGACGAGTACGACAAGGCGGCCGGCGTCCAGGTGAACTACCAGGCGATTGGCTCGGGCGGCGGGATCAAGAGCATCTCGGACGAGACCGTCGATTTCGGCGCGAGCGACGCGCCGCTCACCGACGAGCAGCTCAAGGACGCGAAGGGCGGCGCGCTGCTGCACATCCCGATGACCCTCGGTTCGGTCGTCGTGACGTACAACCTGCCCGGCTACAACGGCTCGCTCAAGCTGACGGCCGACACGCTGGCCGGCATCTACCTGGGCGAGATCACGCGGTGGAACGACCCGCGGTTGGTCGCCGACAACGCGGCGCTCGCGCCGGTGGACAAGAGCATTGCAGTGGTGCACCGGTCGGACGGATCGGGCACGACCGCGATCTTCACGGACTACCTGAGCGCGGTGAGCCCGGCGTGGCGGCAGCGGGTGGGCACCAGCACGTCCGTAAACTGGCCGGTTGGACTGGGGGGCAAGGGCAACGAGGGGGTGGCCGGCGAGGTCAAGCAGAACGACTACTCGCTCGGGTACGTCGAACTGATCTACGCTCTCCAGAACAAGCTGGGCGTGGCGCAGCTCAAGAACCGCGCCGGCCAGTTCGTCGAGCCGTCCGTCGCCTCGACCACGGCTGCGGCGGCCGGGGTGGCCGAGACGATTCCCGACGACCTGCGCGTGTCGATCGTGGACGCGGCGGGGGACGACGCCTACCCGATCGCGGGCTTCACCTACCAGCTCGTCTATCAGAACATGACCGACCGAGCGAAGGCCGCGGCGCTGGCCAAGCTGCTCTGGTGGGAGATCCACGAGGGACAGCAGTACTGCGCCGACCTCGGCTACGCGCCGCTGCCCGCAGCGATCGTGCAGAAGGCCGAGGCGAAGATCGAAGCGATCACGGGCGACGGGCTGCCCGCCCTCGGGGCCAGCTAGGGCGCCCCGATGACCCGAAACGATCCGGGGCTTGCCGACTCGAAAGACCTGGCTGCCGTGGGCAGCAACTCCGTCGAAAGCCGCGCCGGGGGAGGGGGGCCTGGCAGTGGCGACCGTCTCGCTGGGGGCGGCGGGGGAGCGGCGGACCGCTGGTTCAGCGCGGCCACGGTGGCGACTGCCGCCGGTGCGGTGCTGACGTTCGCAGCGCTGGTGGCGCTGCTGGCTGCTTACGCCGCGCCGGCGATGGGCCGGTTCGGCGTCGGGTTCTTGACGACGACCACCTGGGACCCCGTCTTCGAGCGCTTCGGCGCGGCGCACCTGATCTACGGCACGCTCGTGACGTCGGCGGTAGCGCTACTGATCGCCACGCCGCTAGGCGTGGGCGCGGCGCTGTTCGTGGCCGAGTACGCGCCGCGCTGGCTGGGCGATCCGGTCTCGTTCGTCGTGGAGCTGCTGGCCGTCGTCCCCAGCATCATCTACGGGCTGTGGGGGTTCTTCGTGCTCGCGCCCGCGATGCGCTACACGGTCGAGCCCGCGCTCCAGCGCTCGGCGGGCCAGGTGCCGGTACTGGGCGCGCTGTTCGCGGGCCCGATCCTGGGACGCGACCTGCTGGTCGGCGGGGTGATCCTGGCGGTCATGATCCTGCCAACGGTCATGGCGATCACGCGTGAGGTGTTCCGCGCGGTGCCCGACACCCAGCGGGAGGGGATGGTCGCGCTGGGGGCGACCAAGTGGGAGGTCGTCAGGAACGCGGTGCTGCCCTACGCGCAGGGGGGCATCGCGGGCGCCGCCGGGCTAGGCCTGGCGCGGGCGCTGGGGGAGACGATGGCCGTGACGATGGTGGTGGGGAACAGCTCGAGCGCGATTAGCGCGTCGCTGTTCACGCCCGGCTACACGATGGCCAGCGCGATCGCCAACCAGTTCACCGAGGCCGACAAGGAGATCTACTTTAGCGCGATCGTCGAGGTCGCGCTGGCGCTGCTGCTCGTCTCGACGCTGGTGAACCTGCTGGCGCGCGTGCTGGTCTGGCGCTTCGTGCGGAGCGTTGGCGTCGACGTGGCAGTGTAGGAGGCAGGATGGCGGTGGGAGCGGGCGCCGCGGGCGCGGCTGTCGCGCGGCGACGGCTGAGCGCGGCGGCGCCGGGCGAGCGGCGGCGGCGCATCGTCAACGCGGCGGCCACGGGCCTGATCGCCGCCGCGGCCGCGCTGAGCAGCCTCGTGCTCGTCCTGATACTCGGCTACGTCGCGTGGCAGGGGCTACCGGCCCTCAACCTGCCGTTCTTCACCGAGCGGCCACGGCCCTACGGGGAGGTCGGCGGCGGGGTGGCGCCGGCCATCCTCGGCACGCTGATCATGCTGCTCGTCGCGGCGCTGCTCAGCGTGCCGCTCGGGATCGGCACGGCCATCTACCTCGCGGAGTTTGGGCGGGGGGCGTTCGCGCGGCTCGTGCGGCTGGTGGTGGACCTGCTGGCGGGGCTGCCGTCCATCGTCGTCGGGGTGTTCGTGTGGGCGCTGCTAGTCCGCCACGTGGTAGGCCAGTACTCGGGCCTGGCCGGCGCTGTGGCCCTGGCGATCATCATGGTGCCGATAATGACGCGCAGCGTGGAGGAGATCCTGCGGCTGGTGCCCGACGCGCTGCGCGAGAGCGCGCTCGCGCTGGGGGTGCCCCGCTGGCGCACGATCCTGGGCGTCGTGCTGCCCACGGCGCGTGTGGGCGTCATCACGGGCGTGGCGCTGTCGCTGGCGCGGGCGGGCGGCGAGACGGCGCCGCTGCTGCTCACCGCGCTGGGCAACCAGTTCTTCAGCTTCAATCTGCTCGGGCCGATGGCGGCGCTGCCGGTTCAGATTTACACGTATGCCGTCTCGCCCTACGACGACTGGCACACGAAGGCATGGGGGAGCGCGCTGATTCTCGTGCTGGTGGTCGGCTGCCTCAGCCTCGCCGCCCGCGCGGTGACCGGCCGGGCGCGATGGTGACGGCGCCTCCCTGGCAGCATGCGGGAGGGAGAAGGTATGCAAGCGACCGCAGAGACCGACGAGACCGGCGTGACCCCCGCGCCGGCGCCGGCGCTGCGCATCGAACGCCTGTCGGCCTGGTACGGCGCCCACCAGGCGATCCGCGACGTGAGCTTGCGCGTCCCGGCCAACTGCGTGACGGCCATCATCGGGCCCTCCGGCTGTGGGAAGTCCACGGCGCTGCGTTGTCTCAACCGGATGCACGAGGTCGTCCGGGGCGCCCGTGTGGAGGGGCGGGTGCTGCTGGACGACGCGGACGTGTACGCGCCCGGCGTCGACGCGGTCCGTGTGCGGCGCCGCATCGGCATGGTCTTCCAGAAGCCCAATCCGTTTCCGATGATGTCCATCTACGACAACGTGGTCGCGGGCCTCCGCCTGAGCGGCGAAGCGCGGGGGCGCGATCTGGACACCGTGGTGGAGGAGAGCCTGCGCGCCGTGGGGCTGTGGGACGAGGTGAAGGGGAAACTGCGGCAGTCGGGCGCCTCGCTGTCCGGCGGACAGCAGCAGCGGCTCTGTCTCGCGCGGGCGCTGGCGGTGGAGCCGGAAGTGCTCCTGATGGACGAGCCGTGCTCGGCGCTCGACCCGGTGGCGACGTACAAGATCGAAGAGCTAATGGAGGCGCTGAAGGACCGCTACACGATCGTCATCGTGACCCATAACATGCAACAGGCATCGCGGGTGTCGGACTACACGGCGTTCTTCCTGGCCGGCGAGGACCGCGTTGGGGAGCTGATCGAGTATGGCCGTACGGACAGCCTGTTCACAGCTCCGCGGGACCGACGGACCGAGGATTACATCACTGGCCGCTTCGGCTGAGAGGCGCCGACGGCGCCGGCCGCGCGGCGGCTGCGGCGGGCGGCCCGGAAGCCGACGCGCTCGGCGACCCGTGGTTGGGACAGGAGCGCTATCGTGCCACGCCAAGGGTATCATCTAGAGCTTCAGAACCTGCAAGACCAGGTGCTGTTGCTGGGCAGCATGGTCGACAAGGCGGTGGGCCGGGCGATGGAGAGCCTCGTTCGCCACGACTTCGACCTGGCCCGAAGCGTCGTCCGCGACGACCAGATTGTCAACCGCAAGCGGTTTCAGATCGAGGAGCAGGGCATTCATCTCATCGCCACGCAGCAGCCGATGGCGTCCGACCTTCGCTCGATCGTGGCCATGCTCAGCATCGTGGTGGACCTGGAGCGCATTGGGGACTACGCGGTGGGCATCGCCAAGATCACGCTGATGCACCAGGAGCCCCCGCTGCTGGCGTCGCTGCCCGACATCCCGCGCATGGCCGAGCGCGGGCGCGCCATGCTGCGCCGCAGCCTCGACGCCCTGGTCGTGCTGGACACCGATGCGGCGCGGGCCATCGCCGACGAGGACGACGCCGTCGACGCCCTGTACGACGGTGTGTACCACGAGCTCATTCGGCAGATGATCGAGAATCCCCGCGACGTGGACCGGGCAACCTGGCTGATGTGGGTCAGCCACAATCTGGAGCGTATCGCCGACCGCGTGACCAACGTCTGCGAGCGCATCATCTACAAGGCGACCGGAGAGCTAGTCGAGATCAACGTCTCGACCTACTAAGCATTGGATCAAGCCGGGGGTGTGGATGGGGCTGCGCCCCACCTACACCCCCGGCTCAGAGACCAGCATAGCGGCGGCTACGCATCGAGATCGAAGAGGACGGTACGGCCGCCGTGGCCGGGCGGCTCGACCTCGCCGCGGCCCTCGTAGCGCCAGAAGCTGGGCCACAGGCGATGCGCCTTCAGGAAGTTCGCCAGCGCGGCCGGCGTCTCGCCGCTGAAGGTGACCCGTAGCCGGTCGCCGTCCGCCTCCAGCCGGTAGCCGGTCAGGTGGTAGTTCTCGCGCAGGCGCCGCCGCGTCGCGGAGTCACGCAGCATGGCGAGAAACGTCGCCTGCTCCGCCTCGGCGCCGGGCGCGAGCCGGCCCAGCCACACCGCGGTCGGCGAACGCTGCTGCATAGGCCCTCCCGTAAGGGAGTATACGTGGCATCGGACTCGACGCGGCACCAGTCGGCGCGAGCGCCCGGCCGCCGCGGTGGGGCTATAATCGCGCGTCCGGGTGACGACAGGCCCGGACCGGGGGAGCCGTGGCCGAAAGACTGGTGCTGGCGCTGGTGCCCGACCTGATGTTCGCGACGCAGATCGAGCAGGTGCTGGAGCGCCTCGGCTACTTGCCCGGCTTTGCGCCGAACGCGGCCGCGCTGCTGGAGCGCGCCCGCACGGATCGTCCCCGTCTGATGCTCCTCGACCTCGCGGCGCGCGGGACCGACGTGCCAACGACCATTCGTGCGCTGAAAGACGATGCGACGACGCGCGCCGTGCCCGTCGTCGCCTTCGGCCCGCACCTCGACGAGGCGGCGCGCGCGGCCGCGCAGGCGGCGGGCGCCGACGCGGTCGTCGCCAACTCCAAGCTCGCCTTCGACCTGCCGGGGCTGCTCGCGCGCTACGCGGGGGAGTGATCTAACCTCACACACGCGTCGCCAGATAGTCCCTTCCACCGGCGTCCAGTTGCAGCGGCAGTAGAGTTTGGTTGGCCCGAGCTTTGCCAGGGAACGAGCAGCCAACTGCCATGCGGGTGACAGCGGACCGAAATCCGATGGCGTATACTGGCGTCCGGCATCACCCGATTGAGGAGAAAGGATGGCCGCGGAATCTTGTGGACACCAGGTCAGCCGCCGCCGATTTATGCAAGCCGCGAGTGTGGCCGGGCTGGAGCTATTGGCGGGGTGTGGACGCCTACCCTGGCAGGCGCAACCGGGTACGCCCCGCATTGGCTATTTGTCGGCTGGCTCCGCCACGGATCCTGTGAACGCACGGCGCGTGGAAGCCTTCCGGAGCGGCTTGCGCGATCTGGGCTACACTGACGGGCAGAATCTCCTCGTCGAGTGGCGCTACGGAGAGCGGGAGCAGCTGCCGGCGCTCGTGGCCGAATTAGTCCAGTTGCCCGTCCAAATAATCGTGGTGGGATCGGGAAGTGCTCTCCTCGCGACCATGTCCCGCACGACGACCATCCCCGTCGTCGTCCTGTTCAGCGGGGACCTGGTGCGATTGGGGCTTGTGGCCAGCTACGCCCGCCCTGGGGGAAACGTTACGGGCTTGACCTATATGGCCACTGACCTGGCGGGCAAGCGGCTCCAGCTGCTCAAGGAGGTGGTATCCGGGCTCTCACGCGTCGTCACCTTGTCGAACCCCACGGAATTAGCCTCCGTACCCGAGCTGGCAGAGACGCAGAGCGCCGCGCAGCAACTAGGCGTCGAGGTACGATCGGTCCAGGTACGTGAGCCCGACGAGCTGCGGGAGGCCTTCGCGGCCATGGCGCGGGAACAGGCCGACGGCCTGATTACCTTCGCGCATGCCTTCAGCCTGGATAACCGCCAGCGGATCGTGGACCTCGCGGCCGAAAGGCAACTGCCGGCGATGTACGGCCTGAGCGAGTTCGCGGAGGCTGGGGGCCTGATGGCGTACGGTCCGCGCCTCACGACCCTCTATCGGCAGGCGGCCACCCACGTGCAGAAGATCCTCCAAGGTGCAAGCCCGGCGGACTTGCCTATTGAGGAGCCCCGCGAGTTCGATTTTGTACTCAACCTCAGGGCCGCTCGGGCCCTGGGCCTCACCATGCCGCAACACGTGCTGCTCCAGGCGACCGAGGTCATTCAGTAGCCGAGCGGCAGAGCCCCGGCGCTCGGAGAGGACGGGGCGGTTCTGACGAGTGCGGTATAATCGCACGGGGCTGGCCGCTGAGCGCTGGCGCTGGAGCGGCGCGCCGGGATGGCTCCGTCTCCGACCGCATTCACGTAGCGACCGGGGCTGGCGCGCGCTAACTTCCTGTGCAGCGGCGAGGGGGGTCGATGAAGCGCACCGTCGAGTTTACGGTCAATGGGGACGCCTACCGCCTCGACGTCGAGCCGAACCGGCGCCTGATCGACGTCCTGCGCGAGGACCTGGGGCTCACGGGCACCAAGGAGGGCTGCAGCATCGGCGTGTGCGGCGCCTGCACGGTGCTGCTGGACGGCGAGATGATTAGCGCCTGCCTGGCCCTGGCCGTAAACGCCCAGGGCCGCGACGTGACGACCATCGAGGGCCTGGCGCTCGGCGAGCGGCTCCACCCCTTGCAGCGGGCGTTCATCGAGCACGGCGGCTTCCAGTGCGGCATCTGTACGCCGGGTCAGATCATGGCCGCGAAGGCGCTGCTCGACCACAACCCGAACCCCAGCCGCGCGGAAGTGGTCGAGTGGATGACCGGGAACCTCTGCCGCTGCACCGGCTACTACAAGATCATGGACTCGATCATGGCGTGCGTCGGGCAGGAGGCGACAGTATGACGCTCACCGCCCCCGAGAAGCGCGAGTTCGACGTCGTCGGCCAGCGTGTCGAGCGGGTTGACGGCTACGAGAAGGTGACGGGCGTCGGCAAGTACGTGGCCGACCTCGCGCTGCCGGGCATGCTGACCGGTCGCGTGCTGCGCAGCCCGCTGCCCCACGCCCGCATCGTGCGCATCGACACGAGCCGCGCGCGGAAGGTGCCCGGGGTGCGGGCCGTAGTCACCGCCGAGGATACGCCCAAGCGCACCTGGGGCGCGTTCGTGCAGGACCAGCCGATCCTCGCCATCGACAAGGTGCGGTACGTGGGCGAGGAGGTGGCCGCGGTGGCCGCGCTCGACGCCGAGGCCGCCGAGGAGGCGCTGGGGCTGATCGAGGTCGAGTACGAGGAGCTGCCGGCCTACTTCGACCCGGACGACGCGCTGGCCGACGACGCGGTGCTGATCCACGCCGACAAGCCGGGCAACGTCGCGCTGCTGATCGACGTGGAGCGGGGCGACGTGGCGGAGGCGTTCGCGCGCTCCGACGTGGTGGTCGAGGATACGTTCAAGAGCACGCCGCAGTGGCACGCGGCGATCGAGCCGATCGGCAGCGTGGCGGAGTACAACCCGTCGGGCAAGCTGACGGTCTGGATGCCGACGCAGACGCTGTTCATGGCCCGCCACCGCATGGCCTGGGCGCTGAACATGCGCGAGGGCGACATCCGCATCATCCAGCCGTGGGTGGGCGGCGGCTTCGGCGGCAAGTCGTGCGACGACAACAACGCGATGGTCTGCGCGCTGCTGGCGATCAAGGCCGGGCGGCCGGTCAAGCTCATCAACACGCGCGAGGAGGACTTCCTGGCCGGCTCGCGGCCGCGCGTGCCGATGAAGATCTGGTGCAAGATGGGTTTCCGCCAGGACGGCACCATCGTCGCCAAGCAGCTGGACATCGTCGCCGACAACGGCGCGTACTGCGGCAAGGCACCGGCGATCACGGGCGTGGCGGCGCTGCGGCACGACACGCTGTACAAGTACACGACGGTGAAGACGCGCGCGCGCCTGGTGTACACGAACAAGATTCCGACGGGCGCCTTCCGCGGCTTCGGCAACCCCTCGGCCGAGTGGGCCGTCGAGCAGGTGCTGGACATGGCGGCGCACAAGCTGGGCATCGACCCGATCGAGATCATCCGCAAGAATGCCGCCGAGCCCGGCTACGTGTCGCCGCACGGCAACCGCGTCATCTCCTGCGAGCTGAAGCAGTGCGTGGACCGCGTCGAGCGGCTGATGGACTGGAAGAAGCGGCGAGCGAACCTGCCGCCCAACCGCGGCCTGGCCGTAGGGGCGACGGTGCACGTGAGCGGCAAGCGCCACTTCGGCGACTACGACGGCGGCTCGGCCGTCATCAAGGTCAACGAGGACGGCAAGGCGATGATCTGGTGCGGCGAGGGGGAGATCGGCCAGGGGCCGACGACCGCGCTGGCGCAGATCGCCGCCGAGGAGCTAGGGGTGCCGTTCGAGGACGTGGAGATGTCCAAGGCCGACACCGACCTCAGCACCTACTGCCACGGCGCCTACGCCAGCCGGCTGACGTACATCGCGGGCAACGCGGTGCGAGATGCGGCGGCCAACATGAAGCGGCAGATCCTCGAGATCGCGGCGGAGATGCTGGAGGCCGCGCCGGAGGACCTGGAGATTCGGCGCGGCACGATCTCGGTGAAGGGCTCGCCGGAGCGCGCCCGCACGACAACCGTGCGCGAGGTGGCGCACGCGCGGCTGTTCCGCCGCGGCGGAGCGCCGCTGGTGGCCGCCGGGAGCTTCGACCCGGACTCGGTGCTGCAAGACGCGCTGCGGTACGGCAACGAGTCGGGCGCGTACAACTTCGCCGTGCAGGCCGCCGAGGTGGAGGTCGATCCGGACACGGGCCAGGTGAAGGTGCTGCAATATTGTTCGGCGTCGGACTGCGGCACGGTGATCTTCCCGATCGGGGCCGAGGGCCAGGTGGAGGGCTCGATCGCGCAAGGCTTGGGCTACGCGCTGACCGAGGGCCTGGTGATGGACAACGGGCGGCCGATGAACCCGAACTTCTCGGACTACCGGCTGCCGACGGTGGCCGATATGCCGCCGCTGAAGTCGGAGTTCGCCGACTCGTACGAGCCGACCGGCCCGTTCGGCGCCAAGGGGCTGGGCGAGCTGGCGATGGACCCGTTCGCGGCGGTGATCGGCAACGCGGTGTTCGAGGCGTGCGGCGTGCGGATCAAGACGCTGCCGATCACGGCCGAGAAGGTGTTCTGGGCGCTGCGCGAGAAAGAGCGGTCAGCGAACAGCGGTCAGCCGTCAGCCGACGAGCACGGCCCTGCTGAGAGCTGATTGCTGATTGCTGAGAGCTACACATGCACCGCTTTGACTGGGTCGAGCCGCGTAGCCTGGAGGAGGCGCACGCGGCGCTGCGCGAGCACGGCGACGACGCGAAGCTGATGGCGGGCGGCACGGCGCTGATGCTGCTGATGCGCCAGGGGCTGGTGCAGCCGGGCGTGATCGTGAGCTTGCAGCGCGTGCCGGGTCTGGACCAGATCGCGGCACGCGACGGCGGCATCCGCATTGGCGCCCTGTGTACGCACCGGCGGGTCGAGACGCACCCGCTGGTGCGCGAGCGGTTCCCCGCGCTGCACGAGACGCTGGAGCGGGTGGCGACGATCCGCATCCGCAACATGGGCACGATCGGCGGCAACCTGGCGCACTCCGACCCCGCGCAGGACCCGCCGCCGACGCTCCTGGCGCTCGGGGCGAGCGTGCAGGTGGCGGGGCCGGACGGCGCGCGCAGCATTCCGCTGGACGAGTTCTTCACGGACTACTACGAGAACGCGCTGCGGCCGGGCGAGGTGCTGACGGCGATCGAGGTGCCCGACCAGGCCGGCTCGTTCAACGGGAGCGGGCCCGCCGGGGCGCGCTACGTACAGGCGTTCAGCAAGTTCCTGCCGCGGTCGGTGGACGACTACGCGACGGTGGCAGTGGCGGTCAGCATGGCAATATCGGGGCCGGCGGACCGACCTACCCCCCCTGCCCCCCCTCCCGATGCGGGAAGGGGGGCAGACGCCGGCGCGCGTGGCGCTGCCTCTCTCAGCGGGGAATGGCGGTGCGAGGACGTGCGGATCGGGCTGGGGTCGGCGGGGCCGACGCCGCTGCGAGCGCGGGGCGCGGAGGCGGCGCTGCGCGGGCAGGCGCTGACCGCGGCGACGCTGCGCGAGGCCGGCGAGGCGGCCGCGGCGGAGTGCGACCCGCTGGCGGACGTGCGCGGCTCGGCGGAGTACAAGCGCGAGATGGTCAAGGTGTGGCTGGCGCGGACGGTGCGCCGGGCGCTGGAGCGGAGGGACTGACCCCTCACCCCCCCAGCCCCCCTCTCCCCCATAGGGGGAAAGGGGGAGCCGGCTCCGTCGGGGAAGGCGGAGCTGGTAGCCCCCGCCCTCTATGGGGGAAAGGGGGGAGCCGGCTCCGCCGGGTAAGGCGCCGCCGCAAGCCCCCGCCCCCTATGGGGGGAGCGACGCTCGAAGTATTCCGCGTCGCAGGTTGGGGGAAGGGGTCTGAAAGGGATCGCCGCATGCAAGCCGTCGAGCCGCGGACCAGGCAGGTGCAGTACAGCGACCTGCGCGAGTGGCTGTCGATCGTCGAGGGGTTCGGCGAGCTAGCGGTCGTCGAGGGCGCCGACTGGAACCTGGAGATCGGCGGGCTCTCGGAGCTGAACTACCGCCGCAAGCCGTACCCGGCGCTGCTGTTCGATCGCGTGAAGGACTACGCGCCCGGCTTCCGGCTGCTCACCGGCGCGACGGGCACCTCGCGCCGGCTCGGCACCTGCCTGCGGCTCTCCACCGACATGACGGACCTGGAGCTGGTGCAGGCGCTGCGTGGCAAGCCGCTGGCGTGGGAGACGAACGCCCGCCGCTACCCGCCGCGCGAGGTGCCGAACGGCCCGGTGAACGAGAACGTGCTGGAAGGGGCGGCGGTGGACCTGAGCCGCTTCCCGGTGCCGTTCTGGCACGAGCACGACGGCGGGCGGTATCTCGGCACGGGCTGCTCGGTCATCACCTGCGACCCCGACACGGGGGTGACGAACGTCGGCGCCTACCGGGGCATGCTGATCGACGACCGGAGCATGACCGTCCAGATCGTGCCGGGCAAGCACGGCTACGTCCACTACCAGAAGTGGTGGGCGAAGGAGGGGCGGGCGCCGGTCGTCGTCGCGCTGGGCCACGATCCGCTGCTGTTCTGCCTGTCAGGCGTCGAGGTGCCGACGGGCGTCAGCGAGATCGAGTACTACGGCGCGATCGTGGGCGAGCCGCTGGACGTGCTGAAGAGCGACCTCACGCCGCTGCCGGTGCCGGCGCGGGCGGAGATCGTGCTGGAGGGGTGGCTGTACCCCGACAAGAAGGCGCACGAGGGGCCGTTTGGCGAGTGGACCGGCTACTACTCGGGCGGCGAGGGCACGGCGCCGTTGCTCGAGGTGCAGCGGCTGCGCTACCGCGACAACCCAGTCCTGCTCGGGTCGCCGCCGTCGAAGCCGCCGCACGACTACTCGTACATGCGCACGGCGATGAAGTCGGCGATGATCTACGACGCGCTGGTGAAGGCCGGCGTGTCGGACGTGCGCGGCGTGTGGGCCGACGAGTGCGGCGGCGGGCGGATGCTGATCGTGGTGAGCATCACGCAGCGGTTCTGCGGCCACTCGCGCCAGGCGGGCGCCCTCGCGGCGCAGTGCCGCGAGGCGGCGTACATGAACCGCTTCGTGGTGGTCGTGGACGACGATATCGACCCGACGAACCTGGAAGAGGTCGTCTGGGCGATGTGTACGCGCTGCGACCCCGCCGAGGACATCGACGTGCTGCGGAAGGCCTGGGGGAGCCGCGCCGACCCGCTGCTGGACGAGGGCGCCCCGCCCTACAACTCGCGGGCGATCATCGACGCCTGTCGTCCGTTCGAGCGGATCAAGCACTTCCCGCGCGTGGCGCAGGCGTCGCCGGAGCTGCTGCGCCAGATCGAGAGCAAGTGGAGCGGCCTGTTCGCGCAGCGGCCGGCGCCGGCCCCCGGCGTGGGCGGCGCGGAGCGGGCGGCAAGACTCGCGGGCCAGGCCACGAACGGCAGCCTGGCGGACGACGCGACGCATGGCGCGAGCGCGCCGGCGCCGACCGACATGGCGGCGGGCGAAGAGGAGGAGGCGTGAACTTTCACCATACCGTGATCATTCCCGCGCCGCGGGACAAGGTCTGGCAGTTCCTGCTGGACATTCCGCGTGTCGGCAAGTGCATCCCGGGCGTCGAGAAGGTGGAGCCGCTGGGCGACAATAAGTACAAGGGCACGGTCAAGCAGCGGGTCGGGCCGATCGGCGTGACGCTGGAAGGCACGATGACGGTCGTGGAGACGGACGAGCAGGCCGGCCGCGCGGCGATGACGGCCGAGGGCGCTGACAAGCGCATCGGCGGGGCGGTGCGCGCGAAGATGACAATGAACGTCAAGGAGGTCGCGCCGAGCCAGACCGAGCTGACGGTGGACACGGACGCGAACATCGGCGGGCGGCTCGGCGAGTTCGGGGGCGCGGTGATCAAGAAGAAGGCCGACCAGACGATGGAGCAGTTCGCGAAGAACATCAGCGCCCAGGTCGGCGCCGGCTGATCTCAGTCACCCCGTCCGGACGACAAGGAGGGCGAGGCCCGCGCGGCGGGCCGCGCCCTCCTTGCTGTCTGGATGGCTACTTCCGGCGGTTTGCAGCGGAGCTGAGCTGCCTCGGGGCGGCGGTAGTGGCGCTTGCCGTGTTCCCGGCTACAGGCCCCGGGCGACGACGGGAGCCGGCCCGGGGCGGCAGGGGACGAGCCCCTGCCCTACCACATGGCTCAACGCCCGCGAAAACGGCGGCAAGGGAACGGCCGCCGGCTACGCAGGGGTTCCCGACCAGCAGGCTGCTGCGTTTCAGCGCGGGCGGCGCGCGCGGCGCGCTCAGGCGAGCGGGGACTTGACGACCTGGCCGCTGTTCTGGACGTACCAGCGCTCGGAGGGGAAGGGCTTGCCGTCTAGCCGGTCGCGCACCCAGTCGGCCAGCAGGCTGGCGGGCGCGGGACCGCGGTAGGCCGCGGGGCTGCCGCCGATGGCATGGCGGTCGCCCTGGTAGACCACGAGCTGCTTCGGGGCGTGGATCCGCTCGACGAGGCGGTAGGTGTGCTCGATCGGGCTGAGCTGGTCCTCCTCGCCAGCGAGCACGAGGTAGGGGCAGCGGATGCGCTCGGCGCTGGGCAGCGGCGTTAGCGTCGCGGCGAAGCGATCGAACGCGGCCTCGTCGGTGTAACCCGCCATGTACATGTAGCGCATCTTGAAGGTGGGCGACGCGACGTTGAACAGCGTATGGCAGCCCGGCTCGTGGCAGACGGCGGCCACGGCGCACGCCTTGATGCGCGGCTCGGCGCCCGCGACCTGCGTCGCCCAGAAAGAGCCGAAGCTCTGGCCGGTGACGGCCAGCCGCTCGGGGTCCACCTCCGGCCGCGTGACGAGCCAGTCGACCATCGCGCGCCCGGCCTCCTCCCAGTTCGTCGCCGTGGTATGGATGTCGCGCAGGCAGGACTCGCCCTGACCCGGCCCGTCGACGGCGAGCACGGCCATGCCGCGCTCCAGGAACTTGTCGCCGTACTGGGCGACCGATAGCTCCTTCATGCCGTCCATGCCGCTGATCTTGATGGCCGTGGGGAACGGCCCCTGACCCGCCGCGGGGAGGTGGAAGTAGGCAGGCAGCGTCACGGCGCCGAAGGGGATCTCCACGCGCTCGACGCGGTGCGGCGCCTGGCGAGCCCAAGCGGTGTAGCAGGCGTTCTTACGCTCGTTACAGCGCAGGTTTGGCTCGTTGTTCTCGTGATGGGGCCACTGGGCGCTGCCCCAGAGGAGCGCCGCGACGAAGTAGTGCTCGCGCGCCGTCTCCTGGTGGCCGTCGGCCTCGGCCTGCCGCGCCTTCGCCTCACGCAGCGCGGCGGCCGCCTCGAAGGCCGGACCGATGTCGGCCGCCCGCTTCACCTGGGCGGCCACGGCACGAAAATCAGGGCCGGCCTCGGCGCCGCAGGGGGCCTGGGTGTAGGCGAGGCGGGGCTGGTCCCACTCGACGCCCACGGTGGCGATGGCGATGTCGAGCAGCCAGCGCTGCTCGTCGTAGCGGCGGGTGCGGGGCGCCTGGGTCGCGCTCATGACCAAGCCCTCCTGCGATGAACGGATGCGCTGCGCCCGAAAGGTACGCCGCCGGGCGGGGCGCGTCAAGGTCCGCGCGGGCGGCGCTCAGCGTAGCTGGGCGAGGGCCGCCTCGACGTACTTCGGCTCCAGGAACTGGCCGAGATCGGCGCGCGTGGGGACGAGCCCGGCTTGCACCCAGAACTCCTGTTGCTGGTTGACGTCCGCGGCGTCGATCCGCCCGTCCGCCGGCACCGGGAGGAGCGTCGCGCGACCGATGGTATCGGCGGGGATGTTCGTCCACTTGCTGATGACATCCAGGGTCGCGGGGTCCACGAGCTTGTCGTCCTGGACGGCCGCGATCTCGTCGCGGAGGCCCTTCAGGTAGGCGACCAGGAAGCGCGTCACCGTATCATCGCCGCGGTCCAGCATCCCGGGGCCGACCGCGAGCATCGAGCCCGTCTGGTGGCCGGCGATCTCCTGGACGTCGCCGAAGCGCACGCCGATGCCGCGGCTCTCGATCAGCACGGGGACGGGCTCGGGCACCACGCCGGCATCCACGGCGCCGTTCGCCAGCGCCGCTGCCAGATCGGTGTTGCTCACGCGCTGCACGTCCACGTCGTTCAAGCTCATGCCCTGCTTCACGAGAGCTACGCGGAGGGTGTAATCGACGGGCGAGCCCTCGACGTTGAAGCTCACCCGCCGGCCGCGGAGGTCTTGCAGGGTGTGGAACTGCCCGCTGTCGGCTAGCTCCTTGCGCAGCATGAGCGCCGTGGAGGACCAGCTTTGCGCGGCGAGGGCCTTGATCGGCACGCCGCGGGCGAGCGCGTTGAACAGGCTCGGGCTGGGCGCGGCCGGCATGGCGTCGAGCTGGCCCGCCGCCACCGGCGCGACCATGAGCGCCGCCGAGTCGAACGGCGTGTAGTCGACGGTAAAGCCCTGCTCGGCAAAGTAGCCGCGGTCCTGGGCCAGGTAGATTGGCGCGCCGGAGAGAATGGGGTTGTAGCCGTAGCGGACGGTCTGGGCCGGCGGCGCGGCGGCCGTGGTGGGCGCGGGGGCCAGGCTGCCCGGCGCGGCGGGAGCAGACGTCGGAGCGCCGCCAGGCGAGGACGTGGTGCGGGGGCTAGCCGGCGAGCAGCCGGCAGCCAGCAGCAGGCTGGCAAGCAGCGGAAGCACGAGGCAATAGACCACGGAAGGCTCCAGCAGGCCGAGAGTTAGGGAAACTACTCTAGTACTCCGTCACGCGTGAATTGCGAGGCGGTTGTGATCATGGTATGCTGCGTAGCCTCCCGTGTGAAGGAGGCTGCGTGTGAACACCAAATACGCCGTCAAGCTCTCCGAGGCCGAGCGCGCGC
>Ga0209062_1001169_pt1 | contig 51663 bp, 33 predicted proteins | sample Coa_R2_2_FD_187158 | JGI IMG/M metagenome (GOLD analysis project Ga0209062, IMG submission 187158) | Surface soil microbial communities from Centralia Pennsylvania, which are recovering from an underground coalmine fire - Coalmine... | ecosystem: Environmental > Terrestrial > Soil > Unclassified... | reverse complement strand
GTAAATGCGGTTCCGCGACAGCACCTCACCAGGATGCCGCAGGAAAAACAGCAGGAGGGACTGCTCCTTGGCGGTAAGGTCAAGAGGCCGTCCCGCACGTTCGACTCGTTGTGTGGCCAAGTCCATGGCCACATCCAGGTATTCCAGCCGGGCGCCGATGCTGCCGGGCCGCCGCCGCAACAGCGCCTGGATCCGCGCCAGCAGCTCCGAGAAATCGAAAGGCTTGCACAGATAATCGTCGGCGCCCGCGTTAAGTCCCTGCACGCGCTGCTCCACGGCGTCGCGCGCCGTCAAAAACAGCACGGGCGTGGTTTGGTTGATCTGCCGGAAACGCTGGAGCAGCGTGTACCCATCCTGTCCCGGCAACCACCAATCGAGAATCACGAGATCCCAGGCGGCCGATTTCAGGTCGAGCCAGCCGCTCGTGCCGTCGGCGGCGACTTCGACAACGAACCCCTCTTCGCGCAAACCGCGGCTGATGAAGTCGGCAATCTCCTCGTCGTCTTCGATCAGCAGCAGCCGGATGGCCATATACTGTCCTCGGATTGCTGTCGCCGCCTCAATCCATAAACGTTGATTATAACCGGGTTCCTTAAAATGCAGATGATGGAATGATAAATTCCGCTTTATCTAACGAGTCTCGTTCCCACGCTCTGCGTGGGAACGCACGTCCGGCCGCTCTGCGGCCCGACTTTCTCTGCCCCGTGGAGATTTGCCGCGACGCGGAGCGTCGCTCTCCTGCGTTCCCACGCGGAGCGTGGGAACGAGAGGGCTTTATAGATAGCAACGAGAGGACGAGAGAAAGTGCCGATGATCGGATGATAAAATCCGCTTTATCCAAGGACAATCGATGGAACCGTACTTATTGAGTTTGACTCTTCGACTGGCAGACGGAATCTCACGGCTGCCGGCGAAGGTTCGCGCGCGCCACGCGGACTATCTGCGTGCGGCGCAGAATGCCGATGGCGGCTTCTCTGGCCGCGAGGGTGGCTCCGATCTGTACTATACCGGCTTCGCCCTGCGCGGCCTGGCCGTCCTCGATTCGCTGACGCCGGCCATTGCCGAGAGGGCGGGAGACTATCTGCGCGGCTGTCTGACGCAGCAAACCAGCGTCATCGATTTTTTCTCCCTTCTGTATTCCTGTGTCTTGGTGCAGCTGGCCGGCGGTCCCGACGTGCTCGCGGGTAGCTCACCAGATTGGCCCGATCGCGTCGCCGAGATGCTGGAGCGTTTCCGCACCTCCGATGGCGGCTATGCCAAGACCATCGGCAGTGCATCGGGCAGCACGTATCACACGTTCCTGGTGGCGCTGTGCTATCAACTGCTGGGCCGGCAGCTGCCGCGCTTAGCCGACGTGGTGCGCTTCGTCGCCTCGCGCCGACGGGAGGATGGCGGCTACGTCGAGATCGCGCCCATGCGCCGCGGCGGCACCAATCCAACCGCCGCCGCCGTCGGGCTATTGCAATTGGCCAAGGACGAGATGCCCCAAGCGCTCGAGGAAGTCCGCGGTGAAGTTATTGCTTTTCTTGCCGGCATGGCGTCGCCCGAAGGCGGATTGCGCGCCAACGGCCGAGCGCCTTTAGCGGATCTGCTGTCCACCTTCACCGCTGCCTGGACGCTGGAACAGTTGGGAGGATTGCAACACTTGGATGAAGAACAACTATGGCGCTATGCCGAATCGCTAGAGCGTCCCGAAGGTGGTTTTCACGGCGGCCTGTGGGATGAGGGGCACGACGTGGAATACACGTTCTACGGACTTGGCGTCCTCGCCTTATTGGCAGTACAACGCGATTTTTCAGACGGAAACTCAGTTTAAGCGCATTTTAGGCAGAAATAACTCCTTTCTCGATCCGCTTTCCTTGCCCAAGATTCAAAAAGAGTCTAGCTTTCGGTTGCTTGAGGATGGACGATCGAGCCGGATCGATGGCTTGGACCGCATCCTCGGCAACGGAACCAAGGTCGGTCAGATGGTTGCGGTAGGACGCAGCCACGGACGGCCTCCTCATTCCCCGGGAAATACTCCATGTTGTCTCTCTCCGCCTGGCTTCGTCGATTCCCCTCTTCTCCGAAGACAAAGCGTTCCGTAAAACTCCGCTGCCAGCGAGTTCTGCCGAGCATCGAAGTGCTCGAAGACAGGTCACTATTATCGACTACTTACACCGTCACCAGCCTGCTGGATACCAATACGGGCATCGGTGATGCGGGGACCCTGCGCTACGTCCTTAACCAGGCGAATGCCAATCACACCGGGACAGCGGCCGATCCGGACTTGATCCAATTCGCCACCGGCAGCGGGACGATTGCGGTCAATGCGGCGAACGGCGGTGCCTTGCCCGGCCTCGCCAGCAACGAAGTCGCCGTCATCGACGCGACCACCGCGACCGGCTACAACGGTACGCCGGTCATCACCCTCGACGGCACGCTCGCCGGCCCCGGCGCCAACGGCCTGACCATCAGCGGTGGGTCGAGCATGGTGAAGGGACTCGACATCGTGAATTTCGCGGGCAACGGCATTCAGCTCGATACCAACGGCAAGGATACGGTGCAGTCCTGCTACATCGGCATCACCACGACAGGCACGGCTGCCGGCAACGGCGGCAATGGCATTTTTATCAACGGCACGGCGAGCAACACCATCGGCGGCGAGCAAAGCATCGGGGGCAACCTCATCTCCGGCAACGGCGGCAACGGCATCTTGATCGAAGGCGCGACGGCCTCGAACAACGTGGTGGTCGGCAACTTCATCGGCACCGACCCGACCGGCAGCATGGCCGTCGGTAATGGCGGCAACGGCATCCAGCTTGAGAATGCCCCCAACAATCAGATTGGACCCAGCAATCCGGTAACGCCGGTGACCTATTACAACACGGACAATTTCCCCACCAACCTGACCTACGCCGGATGGGAGGGCATCCGCGATGGCGACAGCAGCGGCCAGTACCTCATCACCGGCACCACGGTGGTCAACGGCGAGCCGACCGGGCTTTTGTATGAAGGGACCATTGATGGAACGGGGACTTCGTATGCGGTAATCTCTCCCGGCTGGACAACTTCCAGCGTCTATGGTCCCAATAATCTGGGCAACGGCGTGATCCAGCTCGTGGGGACTTATACAAGTTCGAGTTCCACGGCCGCGACAAATAGCTTCATCTTTCAGGGCACCACGAGCGATCTCAATAATGCCAGCAATTACGCCACCATCGACATTTCGGGAGCGGATTACACCATCGTCCATAGCGTGTCGGGCGGACTGGCGGTCGGCAACTACGACAGCCCTGCCGATCATGGCAAGTACGGCTTAGCGTTAGGGCCCGGCCATGCGTTCATCTTCGATGTCAGCGACCCTTCCAATCCGATTTACGTCAAGGACATCTCATTCCCCGGCGCCATCAGCACGAGCGCCTACGGCATCTGGTACAACGGCGGCACCAGCTACACCATCTGCGGCGGCTACAGTGCTGGAGCCGTAAACAATTTTCAGAATCAGAACGACCCCTTCCCTCATGCCTTCCTCGTGGATTACGATTCCTCCACGGGCACGTTCTCTCACTGGACCTCATTCGATTACCCATATGGCAAGGACTTCCTGACCCATTTCCAGGGAATCAGCAGCACGCAACCGGGCGTTTATACCATCGCGGCGGACGCCGCCATTCAGAACGGTTCCGCGCCTACCCAGGGTATGTGGGTGACCGTGAGCCGAAACGCCGATGGCTCCTTCGGCCCGGCAAGGTGGATCAACCTCAATTATCCGGGCCTCGACCCGACGACGAACCTCACCAGTAACAATTCCGTGGCCGGCAACCAGTTGGTCGGAATCATCCTTGGCTCAAAAGGATTTACCTACCAGGCCACCGTGAATAGCAGCGTCGTGTTATCGAACGTGATCAGCGGCAATGGCGGCAACGGCATCTTGATCGAAGGCCTCACCGCCACGGCCAACTCGATTGTGGATAACAACATCGGCACCAACGAGCCGGGCACCGCCGCCGTCGGCAACGGCGGCAACGGCATCGAGATCACCAACGGCGCGAAGCTGAACACCATCGGCGGCAACACGCCCACGACCAACACCTTCACCGGCACGCAGACCCAGGCCCCCGGCAAGCCGGCCGACGGCAACGTCATCTCCGACAACGGCGGCGACGGCGTCCTGATCACCGGCGGCGCCGAGGACAACACGCTCAGCGGCAATTTCATTGGCTCGGATGTCACCGGCATGCACGCCCTCGGCAACTCAGGCGATGGCGTAGGGATTATCCATGCCGACAACAATTCCTTGATCGGCACCACCGTCACGCAAGACCCGTTCGTCTATCTCAACCTCGTCGTCGCCAACGGCGGCAACGGCCTTGTCATCGACGATTCCAACAATACCACCGTGCAAGCCAACGACTTCGGCCTGGCCGATGACAACTTAACCGCATTGGGAAATCGACTGGACGGCGTGCTGATCGAGGGAACCTCGCAGAACACGCAATTCGGCGGCATCATCCCCCTGGGGAACATTAGCGCCGGCAACGGTCGCAACGGCGTTGAAATCGCCGACACCGCCAGCGGTACCGTGGTCTTCAACACCTTCTGCGGCTTGCCGGCTTTCGTGGACACGGCGGTGGGCAACAAGCTCGACGGCATGCTCATCAGCTCGACCGGCGGCAACAACACCATTCGCACCAACGTGATTGCCGGCAACGGACTCAACGGCATCCACATTACCGGCGACGCCAGCGGTGTCCAGGTAACGGAAGACATCATTGGCCTGGATACGCCGGGGAACTCGGCATTGCCCAATGGCGAGGACGGAGTACTGATCGACGGCACCGCCCACGATAATCTCATTGGTGGACAACAAGTATCCGTTATCCCGCAAAATACGATCTCCGGCAACGACGGCAACGGCGTCGCCATCGAAGGCAACGCCCACGATAATCAAGTCGTCCACAGCGATATCGGCACGGATGTCTTTGGAAAGACCGCGTTAGGGAACCTGGGCGCGGGCATCTACATTGCCGACAACGCCAACAACACTACCATCGGCGGGACCACGTCGTTCGATCAGAACATCATCAGCGGCAATAAAGAGGGGATTGTGCTCTACGGCGGAGGCCCGCTGGGAACGCAAGTAATCGGCAATCTGATCGGCACGGACAAGACCGGGCAAAATGCGCTGCCGAACAACGGCCCTGGCGTCCTAATCCTCGGCTCCTCCGGCAATGTAATCGGCGGCACCGGAGCGGGCATGAGCAACGTCATCGCCTTCAATAACCCCGGCGGCGTCGTGGTCGTTTCCGGCAACCACAACGGCATTTTGGCAAACTCCATCTTCAACAACTCCGGGGAAGGCATCGTTCTGGCCCCCGGAACGAATGCCAACAATAATCAGCCGGCGCCCGTCCTCACCGCGGCGGAGGAACTCTCCTCCACTACGGTCCAGATCACTGGCACGCTCACGGCCGCGGCTAACACGACCTACTCCGTTGAGTTTTTCTCGACGCCGAGCGGCACCTCGGCGGGCCAGGGCAAGACTTATCTCGGCTCGATCACCGCGACCACAAACGCGAATGGAGTGGCTTCGATCGGCTTCACCACGACCATGGCCTCGCCGTCCGGCACCTCCTTCACGGCAACGGCAACCGACCCGGTGAACAATACTTCGCAGTTCTCCAACGCCGTGTTCGCCGCGCCGCCCGCGCCGCCCTCACCACCCAGCCCGCCGCCGGCTCCCACCCCGCCGCCCGCGCCGTCCACGCCGACGCCAGTGGGAACGCTGTCGCCATTCGGCCTCGGCTTCGGGCCGGGATTGCAGCTGGAAATCTTCGATGTCGATAGCCAGGGGCAGGTGTTCGAGCAACCGTTGGGGACGTTCCTCACGGGGGGCAGCCTCACGTTCGTGGCCAGCGATTTGATCTTCTCGAACGTGCAAAATGTCAATGGCTCGCTGCTGGGGTTGCTCCAGGAGCAGAGCGGTCAGCTCGCCTTCGTAAAAGTCATGAATCTGGTCAATCCATTCGTCTTCAATGCGGTGCTTCAAACGCTGATGAAGCCGGTATAGTGGGAACCAACCAGGCGAGCGGGGTCGCGTAAGCGCCCCGAGTGCGTATGGGGCCGACGAAGGAGGCCCACCACTTCCCCTGGTGGGCCTCCTTCGTCGGCCCACCCTAATCGCATCAACACGTGTTCACCCACGAGCGCAGCGCTTCGGCGACGCTCCATGCCTGGGCGATGCAGCCGCGCGGCGTGAATGGCTCTTCCGCGTCGGCGACCTCGCTGATCGATCCCACGCACGCCTCGCCGAGATGATCCGCTAACCCCTGCAAGAAGCGCCGCGATCCCTCTTTATCCTCCGGATGCAGCTTCAGCCAGGCATCAATGAACGGCCCAATCAGCCACGGCCAGACAGTCCCCTGATGATAGGCGGCGTCGCGCGATCGCAGGTCGCCGTGATAGGTCGGCTTGTAGTCCGGCTCTCCCGGCGCCAGCGAACGCAAGCCCAACGGCGTAAGCAAACGCTCGCGTACCACGTCCATCACTGGATGCCAGCGATCCTTATCGAGGACCGGATGCGAGAGCGAGATGGCAAAAACCTGATTGGGACGGCACGATGGATCGTCGCCCTTCTCGCTGTCCACCACGTCATAGAGGTATCCGCCCTTGGCGTACCAGAAGCGCCGATTGAAGGCGGTTCGCGCCCGCTCGGCATGTTCGGCGACGGCCTTGGCCCGCGCGGTTTCCTCTAGTTCTTGTTCCCAGCGCTCCAGCCAGCGCAGAGCGTTGTACCACAGGGCATTGATCTCGACAGCCTTGCCGCGCCGCGGCGTCACCACCCAATCGCCGCACTTGGCGTCCATCCACGTCAGTTGATACCCTTCCGCGCCCTGACGCAACAGGCCGTCCGATTTGTCCACGCCAATGCCGAAGTGCGTACCGCGCAGATGGTGATCCACGATGTCGCGGACGATCGGCACCAGGAACACCAGCGTTTCGGTGTCGCGGGTGATCTCGTAATAGCGGCCGATGGCCTGGATGAACCAGAGCGTGGCGTCGGCGGTGTGATACAGTCCTTCCTTGCTGCCTTCGGGAAAAAGATTGGGAATGAGACCGTCGCGGACATGGTTGGCGAAGGTGCGGAGGATGGAGCGAGCGTCGCTGTGCCGGCCGGTTGTCAGGGTCAGCCCTTCCAGGCAAATCATGGTATCGCGGCCCCAGTCGGTGAACCAGTGATAGCCGGCGATGACGGTGCGGACTTCATCGCCGGCGGCGCGGGCCCGCGCCGCCTCTTCGACGCGGCCGGCCGGCGTAATGAGGAATTGATCGGCGCCAAAGACCCATTCGGCGCCCAGGCCCGTCTTCGCCTCGGGGGTCGCCAGCCATAAGAGCCGGCGCCGCCGCTCGTGCTCTGCCCTGCGGGCGGCGACTGGCGACAGCGCTTCGATCGTCTCCCAACTCTCGGTTGAGGCCACCAGCGTGGCATCATGATCGGTCGACAAATCGAGGCGGAAATAACCGGGACTCCACAATTCGCCCCGCGAATCATAGCCGCGATTTTCTTCCACCCAATACAACAGCGGTTGCGTTCGCTGGCTCTCAACGGTGAAAGCCGTGCGACGCCCATGCACGCGGAAGCGGAAGGGCGGCACGTCCGATTCGCCCCGAATTTCGTAGTGCTCGCCGATGGCCGTCAACGCATAGGGCGCGGCGAACTCCGTACTCACCTTGGCATCGTGCGGCCGGAAGTGAACGGCCAAGCGAAGCTTTAGCCGTACCGTGCCCTCCCCTTCGAGCAGGCAATAGCCAACGTGGACGGTGTTCTGTTCGTGCGGCAATAGTACGCGTTTTTCCAATACGCAGCCGTCGATCTCCCAACGCCACACCGGCAAGCCGAATTCCAGGCGGAACTCGCGGAAGAATTCCAGACCGTGGAGGTCTAGTTTGCCGTCGGCTAGCTGCTCGCCGCCCAGACGCACCGTCCGGCCGTTGGGCAGACGAACCTGCTCCATCAGATGGTTGAGCATGACAGTGCGGCCGTGCGGCGCCGGCAGAGCGGCGATAAGCAAGCCGTGATAGCGGCGCGTACAAACGCCGGCCAACGTGGACGAGGCATAACCGCCGAGGCCGTTGGTCACCAGCCATTCCTGGTGGACCACCTGCTCGACTTCTCTGGCGTTCCCCGTCCAGCGAAAGTGACGGATTAGCTGGTTCATAAAATCGCCCGGAAAATCGGCGAGCGGGGTTGCGTAAGCGCCCCGAGAGACTTCCTCGGGGCGCTTACGCAACCCCGCTCGCCCGCATCACTGTCGCCGATTCGCCCGGCAAGCGCCAACCGTCTTCGCGCTCCTCGGCCGCGGCCGAATCGCCTCCGTAGCGCGGATCTTCACTGCTCCACACCACCTCCCACACTCTACCCTCGTCGGGCGCCAAGAGCGGTTCCGGCGCCGGCGCCAACAAGAGATCCGTACCGAGATTAATTAATAAAAGCCGGTCGTCGCCGTCTTCCCCGAAATAGCGCAACACAAACGCATGAGAATTCAGCACAGCTCCATCGACGCCGCCGCGACGCTGCGCCCGAAAGACCGGATCCGCGCGACGAAGCTGCAATAAATCACGGTGCAAAGCGTAGACACCGGCGTGCTCCTCGCGCTCGGAAAAGTCGAGTTTACAGCAAGTAAATGTGGCTGGATCGGCCGGATCGGGAATGTGTTCCTGCATGGCCGGCGTCGCCATGCTGGGGAATTGAGCCATGAACGCCTTGCGTCCTTTATAGACCACGGATGCCAGCTCCGGCTTGTGGTCGGCGAAAAAGTGGAAGGGGCGGGAAGAGGCAAACTCTTGCCCCTGGAAAAGCATCGGCGTTCCCGGACTCAGCAGCAACAGGGCCGTCAGCGCACGGTGGCGTCCCGGACTGGTTATCTGCGACGGCTGCTTGACCGTGTTGGCGAGCTGATCGTGATTCTCCAGAAAGGTGATGAAGGCCGGCGGCGGCACAGCGATGGTCCGCGTGCCGCGCCGCTGCTTCTGCCAAAGATAACGCTGGCCCTGGTACAGAAACCCGTGCTTCACCGCCGAGATCAGCTCCTGTGGCGTGCCGCGGTAATCGCTGAAATAGGCCTCCGTTCGGCCCGTGAGAGCGACGCGCGCGGTGTGGTGAAAATCGTCGTTCCATATGGCGTCGAAGCCGTAGCCCCCCTCTTCCACAGGCCGGACCATCCGAACCTGCTGCGGCTCGTTCTCGGTCACGATAATGACATCCCGGCCGTTCGCCGCTTGACGCACATTTCGGCTGATCGCCGCTAAAATGTGTTCTTCCGAGCTATCGTAGATGTTTTGCGTGGCATCCAGGCGCAGGCCGTCGAAGTGAAATTCCTCGATCCAGTATCGGGCGTTGACGGTGATGTATTCGCGCACCGGGCCGCTATTTGGTCCATCGTAGTTGAGCGCCGGTCCCCAGTCGGTTTTGTAGCGCTTGGTCATGTAGTCGGTGGAGAATTGGTCGAGATAGTTGCCGTCGGGACCGAGATGGTTGTAAACCACGTCCAGGAGAACGCCCATTCCCAGGGAATGGGCGCGATCGATGAATCGGCGCACGTCGTCGGGCGAACCGTAAAGGCGCGTGGGCGCAAACAAGTTGACGCCGTCGTAGCCCCAACCGAATCGGCCGGGGAAGTCGGCCAGAGGCATGATCTCCAGGACGGTGATACCGGTGTCGTACAGCGCCGGCAGCTGGCGCGCCGCCGCTTCCCACGTGCCCTCCGGAGTGAAAGTGCCGATGTGCATTTCATAAAGCACTTGCCCCGGCAGACTCAAGCCGCGCCAGCCGTGATCCGTCCATGCAAACGCCGCCGGATCGACGACTTGCGACGGACCATGCGGTCCCTCCGGCTGGAAGCGCGAAGCAGGATCGGGGTAGAGTCTGGTCTCGTCGTCCAGGCGAAAACGATAGCGCACCCCCGCCCGGGCCGGCGCGAAACCGGAAAAATAACCACCTTCTTCCGACCGCAGTGGGAATATCCCACGGCCCGGATCTTCAAGCACAACTTCTACCATGCGACGCCGCGGCGCCCAGACGCGGAAATGAATTCGACCGTCCTGCTGGACTTCCGCACCGACCGGCAGGTGTCGGGGAACTTCCTGCTTCATGGAGCAATGATGTGCAAAGAGAGTGCCATAGATAACCGCCCGCGAGTCTCGTCCGAGCCGCGCACGCAGCGCAGCGGAGTAAGCGGCTCGGACGAGACTCGCGGCGCGGATGAAAATGAGAATCTTGCATCGTTGGCATGACTTCTGCCCACCATTATAAAATTACGTGGGTGGACCATTGCTGAGTTATCACGTCGATATTGTCGGGAGAGACTGTGATTGGCCGCACACGGAAGCCTGAGATCGTCACGCTCGAAGACGATCCTCTTTGGTACAAGGATGCCATCATCTACGAACTGCACGTTCGCGCCTTCTGCGACAGCAACGGCGACGGCATCGGCGATTTTCTCGGCGTTGTCGAGAAACTCGATTATTTGCAGGACCTCGGCGTCACCGCCCTTTGGTTGTTGCCCTTCTATCCCTCGCCCTTGCGCGATGACGGCTACGACATCGCCGATTACACGAGCGTCAATCCGATTTACGGCACTATCGACGACCTCCAACGGCTGCTCGATGAGGCCCATAACCGCGGCCTGCGCATCATCACCGAATTGGTCGTCAACCATACCTCCGACCAACATCCGTGGTTCCAGCGCGCTCGCCGTTCGCCGCCGGGCAGCCTCGAACGCGACTTCTACGTCTGGAGCGATACGCGCGATCGCTTCAAGGACGCCCGCATCATCTTCAAGGACTTCGAGCTATCCAACTGGACGTGGGATCCCGTCGCCAACTCCTTTTTCTGGCACCGCTTTTATTCGCACCAACCCGATCTCAATTACGACAATCCAGCGGTCCACGAGGCCGTCTTCCGCGTCCTCGATTTCTGGCTGGAGCGCGGCGTCGACGGCCTGCGTTTGGATGCCATTCCCTACCTTTATGAGCGAGACGGCACCACCTGCGAGAACCTGCCGGAGACGCACGCTTTCCTCAAGAAGCTGCGCGGCTACCTCGACAGCAAGTACAAAAATCGCGTGCTGCTGGCGGAGGCCAACCAATGGCCCGAAGACGCCGTCGCCTACTTCGGCGGCCACCAGGGCGATGAATGCCACATGTGCTTCCACTTCCCCATCATGCCGCGCTTGTTCATGTCCATTCAGATGGAAGACCGCTTTCCCATCGTGGACATCCTCCAGCAGACGCCGGACATCCCGCCGAACGGCCAATGGGCGCTGTTTCTGCGCAATCATGACGAACTGACGCTGGAAATGGTCACGGAGGACGACCGCGATTACATGTACCGCGTCTACGCCCACGATCCCCAAGCGCGCATCAATCTCGGCATTCGCCGGCGGCTGGCGCCCTTGTTGCAAAACCATCGCCGCAAGATCGAGCTAATGAACGGCCTGCTCTTGTCGCTGCCGGGCACGCCGGTGATTTACTACGGCGACGAGATCGGCATGGGCGACAACATCTATCTGGGCGATCGCAACGGCGTCCGAACGCCCATGCAGTGGGACGGCGAGCGCAACGCCGGCTTCTCGTCGGCCAATCCGCAGCGGTTGTATTTACCGCTCATTATCGATCCGGAATTTCACTTTCAGATCGTCAACGTCGAGGCGCAGCAGGGCAACCTCTATTCCCTCTTGTGGTGGATGAAGTATCTATTCGCGCTGCGCAAACGTCATCAAGCGTTCAGTCGCGGCACGCTGGAGATGCTGACGCCGGACAATTCCAAGACGCTGGCCTTCCTGCGTCACGGTCAGGATGAGACGATCCTGGTAGTGGCCAATCTCTCGCGTTTCATGCAGGGGCTTCGCGTCGATCTGGCGGCGTACAAGGGCATGACGCTGGTCGATTTGATGGGCCACACGACTCTGCCCGAAATTGGCGAGACGCCGTACTTCATGACGCTGGGTCCGTACTTGTTCCACTATTTCCTGCTCAAGCCGAAGCCGGCCCCCATCGCCGGCACGCCGGAGCCGCCCAACATCACGGTTGTCGGAATGCGGGGCTGGTCAGGAATCTTTCGCGGTCGGCCGCGGCAGCGACTGGAAGAGGCGCTGCCAGGATATTTGCGCAGCCGGCCGTGGTTCCAGGGACAATTGCGCGACATCAAGACCGTCACTCTCCGCGATGTCCTTCCGCTTGGCGGCGACGAGGACGGGCCGCGTCTGACGCTGGTGCAGGCCGATTTCGACGAAGGCGAGCCGGAAGTTTACCTTCTTCCGCTGGCTTTCGCGCCCCCGCCGGACGCCGCCGCTCCCGCCTCGCCGCCTGGTCCGGTCATCGCCCGTTTGCGCTTCCGTTCGCCTGCCAGCCCGAAGCGCGAGCAAGGAGATGCCCTTGCTGGCGCTGCGGGTTGGCAGGAACGGGAGGGCGCTCTTTACGATCCCAGCGGCGAACGCAGCTTTGTGGCGCTGGTCATCGATTTGCTCGCCCGCCGAGGCCGTTACGATGGGGAGGTTGGCGAGCTGCGCGGCGAGCCGGAACGTGCCTTCGCGGCCGAGTTGCCGGCCTCCGAGCTGCGCGTGCTGGAATCCGGCAACACCGTCGTCCTCTTGGGGGATCGTCTGGTGCTCAAGCTCTATCGCCGTATCGAGGAAGGGGTGCAGCCGGAAGAAGAGATTAACCGCGTCTTATTATCGAAAACCACCTTCACCCAGTTGCCGGCCGTGATCGGAGCTTTGCGCTATCGCTCGGAAAAAGGCGAGCCGGCGGCGCTAGGCCTCGTGCAGGATTTCGTTCCCAGCGAGGGCGATGCCTGGCATCTGACCTTGGATGCGTTACACCGCTTCTTCGATAACATCCTGCCCGGGGCCGCCAACCCACCTCAGCTGGATGGGCCGCGTTCCGTGGTCGAGCTGAGCGATCAGGAGTTCCCGGCCCAGGTTCGTGAGCTACTTGGTTCCTACCTGGAGACCACCCGTTTGATGGCCAAGCGCGTCGGCGAATTGCACGTCGCCTTGGCCTCCGTGAAGGACAACCCCGACTTCGCGCCCGAACCGTTTACCATCCATTATCAACGTTCGCTCTATCAGTCGATGCGCGGACGCATCCGTCAGACCCTGGTGATGCTGCGCCGGCAGATCGATCGTTGGCCGGAACCTCTGCGCGATCAGGCCGCCCGCGTGGCCCGGAGCGAAGACAAACTCATGCGTGTGAGCCATCGCATTCTCGACCGTTTGATCGAGGCGAAGCGCATCCGTTGTCATGGCCACCTCCATTTGGGCCACTTGCTCTACACCGGCAAGGACTTCCTCGTCATCGATTTTGAGGGCGAGCCGGACCGTTCGCTGATGCACCGCCGCCGCAAGCGCTCGCCGGTGCGCGACCTGGCCGGCCTGCACCGCTCCTTGCAAGAGGCGGCCGTGGCGGCGCTGCGGCAAGGGGGCATCCGCGCCGACGACATCCCGGCACTGGAACCGTGGGCGCGCTTTTGGCAGCGCTGGGCCTCGGTCATCTTTCTCAAAGAATATCGGGCCATGCCAGGCACGGCGGAGCTTTTGCCGCGCGATCCGGGGTCGCTGATCGCGCTGTTCGATTTCTATCGCCTGGGCTGGAACATCTCCGGCCTGCGCCACGAGTTGGCCGCGATCACCGACCGCGCCGCCATGTTGCTGCGCAACCTTATCCACATGATCGAGAGGGAGTGACGGAGAATGGAGGTCAACAAGAGAAAGCGATGCTAATACTTCGCCGACTAGCCCGCAGCGCGGGCGTCCCGCCCGCAAGCCAGGCGGGCGGGACGCCCGCGCTCCGGCGCTCCAGCCTAGTAGTGTATTCTATTAGTGCCTCTATTAAAGGTTTTATAATTCGTCACGGAGCGAAGATCCTTCTCTCTTCCCCGGAGCATCATGACTAGCGCGGAAGTCCTGGCCAGCCTGTTGTCCGATCTGGAGCGGGAAGCGACCGCCCGTCGCTGCGCGCCCGAGGCCACCTATCGCCTGCAATTCCATGCCGGTTTCACTTTTCAGGATGCCGCGCATCTTGCTCCCTATCTGCACGATCTCGGCATCAGCCACATCTACGCTTCGCCGTACTTGAAGGCCCGGCCCGGCAGCAAGCACGGCTACGACGTGCTCGATCACCAGCACCTCAACCCCGAAATCGGCAGCGATGCCGACTACGCCGCTTATAGTGACACCCTGCGCGAGCACAATCTCGGCCAGATCCTCGATGTCGTGCCCAATCACATGGGCATTGTCGGCAACGAAAACGTCTGGTGGAACGACGTGCTGGAGAACGGCCCGGCCTCGCCCTATGCCAACTATTTTGACATCGCCTGGGAGGTATCGCCGCGTCCCGCTCTGCGCGATCGCGTACTACTGCCGCTGCTCGGCGAGCCATACGGCCAAGTCCTCGAAGCGGGACAAATCCGCCTCCACTATGAGGCGGGCACATTCACCATCCACTATTTCGAGCACCGCCTGCCCGTCGCTCCGTGTACCTGGAGCAAAATCCTCAGCTACGACCTCGATCAACTGGAGGCGGCGCTGGGCAAAGATTCGCTGCAACTGTTGGAATATCAAAGCATCCTAACGGGCGTACGCAACCTGCCGTCGCGCACCGAGACCAGCCCCGAACGCATCGCCGAACGCCAACGCGAGAAGGAAGTGCTTAAACGCCGCCTCGCCGCCTTGACGGACAGCTGCGCCGAGATCCGCGAGCATCTTCTCGCCGTCGTCCATATCTTCAACGGCACGCCGGGTGATCCGCAAAGCTTTGACTATCTCGATGAATTGCTCGACGAGCAGCCATACCGCCTGTCGTCGTGGCGCGTGGCCTCCGATGAAATCAACTATCGCCGTTTCTTCGACATCAACGAGCTGGCCGCCTTGCGCATGGAGCGCGCGGAGGTCTTCCTTGCCACGCACAAGCTGATTTTCCAGCTCCTGCGCGAACGCAGGCTGTCCGGTCTGCGCATCGACCACCCCGACGGTTTGTTCGATCCCCGGCAATACCTGCGGCGTCTGCAGCGCCATTATCTGCTAGAACTGGCCCGCCAAATTTATCAATCGCGTCCGGAGTATCAGAGCATCGAGTGGAATGAATTGGAAGCCCCCCTGCTGGCCCGCATCAATTCCGGCGCCTTGCCCGAACGCTCGCTATACGTCGTCGTCGAGAAAATCCTCGGCAGCAACGAATCGTTGCCGGCCGACTGGCCCGTCCACGGCACGACCGGCTACGACTTTCTAAACGTCCTGGGCGGCCTGTTCGTCGATCCGGCCAGCGCACGCGCCTTCACAACCTTGTACCGCGATTGGATCGAGGACTACACACCGTTTCTGGAGGTGGTTTACGATAAAAAACTCTTGATACTCGGTTTATCTCTTTCAAGCGAATTGCAGATGTTATCGTTGGCGCTGGATCGACTGGCCCAACGGCGGCGCTGGTCGCGCGACTTCACGCTGCACAGTCTCCGCCGCGTCCTGCGCGAGGTCATCGCTTGTTTTCCCGTCTATCGTTCGTACATCGCCGAAGGCACGGTCCACGACGACGACAAGAAGTACATCGACGGCGCCATCCGCGAAGCGCGCAAACGCAATCCCACGCTCAACCGTGCTCACTTCCAATTCCTGCGCAACATCCTGCTCCTGCGCCACCCCGAGCGCGCCAGCGAGGAAGAGATCACCGAGCAGCAGCGGTTCACCGGCCAGTTCCAGCAAGTGACCTCGCCGGTGATGGCAAAGGGGCTGGAGGACACGGCCTTTTATGTCTACAATCGCTTGACTTCGCTCAACGAGGTCGGCGGCGACCCCGCCCGTTTCGGCATCCCGCCCGCCGTCGTCCATCAGAACTTCGCTGCCCGCCAGCAACATTGGCCGCGCGCCCTTTCGACCACGTCCACGCACGATAGCAAGCGCAGCGAGGATGTCCGCGCCCGCATCAGCGTTTTGTCCGAAATGCCCGACGCCTGGAGCGAGCGCCTGCATCGCTGGAGCACGCTCAACGAACCGCACCGCGTCCAGGTCGAGGACGACAAAGCGCCCGACAGCAACGTGGAATATCTCTTGTATCAAACGCTGTTGGGCGCCTGGCCGGCCGAGCCGTACAGCAACGAAGATTATGCCGCGTTCGTCGGCCGCATTCAGGCGTACATGGAGAAGGCTACCCACGAGGCCAAGGTCCACACAAGCTGGATCAACCCCAACGCCGACTACGATCAAGCCCTACGCCTGTTCGTCGGCCACATCCTCGATCCGGCGGCCAGCCCGGAATTTCTCGACGATTTCCGCGCCTTCCAACGGACAATCAGTCGATACGGCTTTTTCAACTCGCTGTCGCAGTGCTTGCTCAAGATCGCCGCACCCGGTGCGCCGGACACCTACCAAGGGACCGAGCTGTGGGATTTCAGCCTGGTCGATCCGGACAATCGCCGGCCGGTCGATTACGAGAAGCGCCGCCGGCTGCTGGCGGAATTGCTCGAACGATCCCATCTGCCAAAAGCGCGCGGCGAGCTGGCCGACGAGCTGGTGGAGACGATGGCCGATGGACGCATCAAGCTGTTTGTCACCGCGATGTCACTTCGTTGCCGCCGGACGCATCCCGGCCTGTTCTCGGTCGGTTCTTACTCCGCCATCGATCCCGTGGGAGCAAAAGAGGAGCATATTTTCAGCTTCGTGCGCCGTCATCTGGATCGCGCCGCCTTGGTGGCTGCGCCTCGATTGCCGGCGAAGCTGATGAACGATCCGCGGGGATTGCCGCACGGGGCGAAGATTTGGGGCGACACCATGCTGCTGTTGCCGGAGGAATTGGGCGATCGCTTATGGCATTCGCTGTTCACCGGCGAGACACTGACGGCGATTGCGCATCAGGGGCGTCCCGCCCTGCGGGCGGCGCAAGTGTTCGCGCGCTTCCCCGTGGCGCTGTTGCTCGATCATGATGACGGCGCTGAAAATGGAGCGGGATTTCCTTGACGCGCGGAGAGTAGTCCCAATACAAAGGAGGACCGTGATGGATCTCTCGGATGATGTCGGGACCCGCAGCAATCGATGCTTTCAATCATGTTCTGGAACCTGAGGGGGAATGACACGACAACATGGGCCAAGCGTGCCCCATCTTTATGCACGCGCCTGACGCGGCTTGCAACGGCGCTGGGGATCGATGTGTTGCTACCTGAGTCCGGATTTAACGCGGCCGAAGTCCTCGATGCCCTCAATGGAGGAAGACCGGGTGCGTATTGCCATCCACCCAGTAATAGCCGCCGCATCCAATTGTTCACTCGGCTGCCGGAGTCAGCGGTTATCGATCAGTTCAACGATTCATCAGACGGCCGGCTCACAATCCGCCGTCTGACGACTTCCTCCAATGTTCAAGTCCTGCTTGCCGCTCTGCATTTTCAAAGTCAAATGGCCTGGAAACCAGATGAACAGGCACTTCAGGCAACGGTCTTGCACCAGGACATCGTGCGCGAAGAGGACGTGGTCGGACATCAGCGCACGGTCCTGATCGGCGATCTGAACATGAATCCGTTCGATCTAGGATTGGTGGGCGCTCAGGCGTTAAATTCGGTGATGACGCGCGACTTAGCGCGGAGAGAAGAGCGAACCGTAGCAGGCCGCCCCTATCGTTTGTTTTATAATCCGATGTGGGGCTGTTTCGGCGACCGGACGCCGGGACCGCCGGGGACATACTTTTACTCAGGTTCCACACCCTTCTGGAATATCTTCGATCAGGTGCTATTGCGGCCAATCCTAATGGACCGTCTTGTTGAGTTGTGTATCGTGGATGGGGACGGGCAAGATCCTCCGCTCACGGAGCGTGGCCGTCCGAACGCGTCGGAATTGTCGGACCATCTGCCGCTGCTAGTCCGACTGGACATCTAACAGCTGGAGAGTCTGTAATGAACACTACGATTCCCGATTGCTGGCCCGATATCAAGGTGGACGTGCTACCGCCTCTCGCTATTCTCAAGGCACAGGAAGGATTGCTGGCCCGAAGGATGCAAGGGATGTTGGAAGCGAAAGTGACGACGATAGAGGCGGGGAATCTGGTTCAGCATCAGTTGGATCTAATAGCGCCGAGTCTAAACTTTTACCGCGAACGATTGTTGACGGCCACACACGATCGGCTAAGACTTTATCCTGTCACCGTTGCCGCAGAATGTTTTGCTGAAAAATCTGAAGTCTCGCAAGGACCGCGACCGCTCTCTCCTCTTCAGGCTGCGCTCGCTCCTCTTCAGGCTGCGGTCAAGGCGTTTTCAGAAACGCATATCGCCCTTGTCCCCGAGGTGGTTCAGCGCCAGGCGTCGACCGACGAAGAGTTTGTCCAGCTCGTCCGCAAGGTACTTCAGTCCGCTGAGGTACGTGCCTTGATGGCTTCGCTCATCGCTCGTATCAACCAAGCCAATGGGGAACACCACGGCAACGGAACCGTAGAGCAAGAGGGCCGGTCGGATGCTGCACACGGAGAAAACTGAGCGGGCATTGCTAATTGTTCAGACAAAGAAGATTTTGTCGGCGCTTTTGAGGCGCAGTCGCCATTTGCATGCTACGATTATGACGAACTGAGAACGAACAGCACATTGCGGCGGCCGGAACAGAGAAGAGGCATATTTTCGTTCATCCACCGCGCCTGCGCGGCGTCTCAGCCTTCCTCATAAGGCAGCCCGCTGGCTTCGCGCAGCATATACGCGATCTCCTTCATCTTCTTTTCGCTCCACCCGGAATAGACAATGTACGCCGGGCAGCCGTGATCGCGGGTCAGGGAGACGTGATAGGTGATCTGATAAAACACGAGATACCACCAAATCAATCCGGGAATAAGGCCGAAAACGATCAGGAAATACATGATCCAGGCATCCCACGGGCTGACCGGACGGTGCCGGCCGCTTTGAATACCCTCGAAACCAAACACATCGACCGACCGCGGCGATTGAGCGAAAAAGCAGACACGCCACGTCTTGATTAGCTGCACTCGGCCGCGTGTGTCGCGCGTCAGGTGGATGCGGTCGAAGGTGCCCAGCAGAAACGCCAGCATCGCCGTCAGGCCAAGGAAGGTGACGAGGAACATGCCGAACTTCGCTTCCCCCTGGATGACGCCCAAAACCCCCACCGCGCCAAAGACGGCTTCGCAAATCCAGAAGATGGCCTGCCGCGTCCGATACGAGCCGTTGGTTTCCCAGACGCGCTCGATCGGCGTATAAGTGCGGGTGACTTTCTTGCGTTTTTTCAGATGAAAACCGCAACGCACACACAGCACCGAGCCGGGCGGCAGCATAAAACTGCACTTCGGGCATTTCACGTCGTCGGCGCCCGTGACGCCGTAGGGCGAGGAATCTTCCTCGTCATCCTCTTTGCCTTTCGGCTCATCCACCGAGGGCCACCACACCGGCTCCTTGCCCTCCTGTTCAGCCTCGGAAGGCGAGAAGCCATCGCAATCGGGGCACTCGCCCTGTCGCCGCACCATGCGCCGGCAGCGCCGGCAAGGGAACCGCATCTCGGCCACAGCCGGCTTGCGCGAGCTGCTTTTCGCAGTCCGCTCTCCGCTGTCTGCCGGAACGGATGGCGGAATGCGGGGAGCGGGCAGCGGGTCGCGGTCGCTCGGCGGAGTTGAGGGAGCGTCTTCAAGTAGCCAGCGTTCGGCTTCATCCAGGGCGGCGGGCTGCTGTTTCGCTGCCGGCGCGGCGGCCTCTTCCCGCGCTGACTCCGGCACCGGGCAAATGACGCCGCAGGCACACTGAATTTTGTTGCGGCGATAGCCATCGGGTATCGGCACCCGTTGCCCGCAGCCCTCGCAAATGACGGGCATGCACAAATCTCCCAGCGGAAGAATGAAAACGAATCAAACCATTTCCATCCTATCCATCCGGGGACGGCGATGCTACAGGTTCACGGCGCCTGAACCAAACGATCCGGGAACACCCGTGGCGGCAAATCAACCGTCAAGGACGCTCCCGGATCGTCTCGGCTCGAATTTTGCCGCAGGGGTTGCTCACTTCATCGCTCGTTCCTCTTGCCACGAGTCAGCTTGAGCTGATCGAATCGCACTTTGGACGGCTCGCTCGAAGTGGAATAAGCGGCCAAGCCCACTTTGCACTTCGCGGTCACATGGGGTAGATATTCTAACCGAGTCCACTTCTCACCGTCCTGGCTGATGAAAAAACTGGCCCACCCCACTCGATGGTCCAGGCGCAGATAGGCATACTCGGCTTTCTCAGGCAGGGGCCAGTCCTGCCATCCGTGTTCCCATAGGATGTTGTTGAACTGTCTCGGCCTTCCGTGGTCCCACTCAACTATATTGCCTTTTCGTTGCGGAGCGCCGATCCAGGTTTTCATGAGCGCCAAACTCTTTGCTTCTTTCCCTTCTGCCGCCGGATCCTGTCTCCGCGGCTGGGCAAGCTTCGGCGCGACCGCATAGGCGTGCGCTCGGCTTCCTTGTTGCGATACGGCGTATTCTAGGCGGTCGCAAATGGGATAGTCGGTTTCCGGATAGATCAACAAGAAACCAGCCGAAACGACGGCAGGTTGGCCCTTGACCGTGGACCGAGCGGCAGGGCGAGAATCAATCCGGACGCGAACCTGCAAGTCGAAGTTCCCTTCGAGATCACAGACGAGTCGTGGGGCATTGAATTGCTTGCGGATAGGGTCATAGTCATGATCGGTACCGGGCATCTCAATAGCGAGAGCGTCTGTGTCGTGCCGGATCTTACAGTTTTTGTCAGGGTCGATGGGATCGCCCCAGCCCGTCACAAACCCCCATGGCACTCTATTCTTAAGGGTGATCTTTAGCTGATCGAATTGGACCTTGGATAGCTCGGTCGAGGTTGAGAATGCGGCTAGACCAACCTTGAGTTTGGATGGTAGCCCTAAAAGTGTACCGCCTCCGATCGTCACCCACGACTTTCCATCCGAACCGATTTTGCAGAGCAATAAATCACCCTGGCGCTCCAATCGCATGAAGACATGTTCCGGCCTCGACTTAAATGGCCATTGTCCCCAGTTCTTGTCACATACACCTCTCCCGGACCCGCCTTGAGCGCCTCTAGACAATTCTGTTGCGAAACCGTCTGCTCCCGTTCCTGCTCCTGCAACTCCGTATTGAAAGCGCCGGAAGAGCTCCCAAAAAGCGTCGGGAGAAATCACCAAGAAGCCCGCTGCTACGAATGAGGGTAGTCCCTTAACGGTCGATTCTGCTGATGGGGATGAATCAATTCGGACCCGAATCTGGATCTCGAAATCCCCCTCGAACTGACGGAAGAGCCGTGGAGCATTCAGGCGCTCGCGGCATCCTTCGGCATATTCCCGCCCTGGAAACCCACAGACGAGCGGTGGCGCACCCAGGTGCTCGCGGGGGGTGTCATAGTCGTGATCGCCTCCGGGCATCTCGATGGTTAATACACCATTGTCTCGAATGATCTTACAGTCCTTATCTGGATCTATGGGGCTTCCCCACCCTGACGCAAAGGGTTGGGGCGCGGGAGCCGTCAACGCGAAATAGCTTAGTAACAACGACGCGAAAACATAAAATGAGCGATTCATCGCATTCACCTCCAAACAATACGCCGAGAAAATGAAAACGAGGAAAGTTGGGTGCAGGTCGACATTTGGTCCGGCCTGCACCCATTTTGCAGTATCAGGTTTGCTTGACAGGTTTTCCGCCAGGGTCGTCGTTATCAATCAAGCCAACAGGTATGCCCGACACGAAGGCGGCCTTCTCCTGGTAGACGCCCCATCCTGTAGTCTGCTGACTACCGCCGGTCGAGTTGCCTGAGACGAGACAGTTGATAAAATCCGTATATGAGTTATTTCCGAGGTATAATCCGCCTCCTAGGTTCGTAGCCATATTGTCATTAACAGCGACATCGCTTTTTAATGTTAGGCTCCCCCCCCAGTTATAGATGCCGCCTCCGCTAGTCCCTGCTGTGTTTTCCTGCACCCACCCTGACGAGACGGTCGCTTTCCCTCCTTTGAGATACATACCACCGCCCCAGTTCGCCGAGTTAAACTTTACGTTGACGTCCTTCAACGTTAACTGTCCCCCGCTAATATAAATTCCACCTCCCCGACCGTTTGTCGCGGAATTGTCATTTATCGATCCGCCTGTCATTTTCAAAGTTCCCCCGGAGACGAAGACCCCGCCGCCTAGTCCATTGGTGGCGGTCACTTTGTTGTTGGAAACGGAGGCGCCGAGACTTAACGTCAGAGTGCCGGATGCGACCATGATGCCTCCCCCTTGGGTTGTTGCGGAATTGTATTGAATCGCGGCTGTGCCGGTAAAACCTGTGATGAAAAAACTTGCTCCGGTTCCTAGAGTATAGATCCCGCCGCCAAACGTGGCGCTGTTCCCGGAAACCTGAGTACCCGAATAAAGGTTCACGGAGCCTCCCCCGTTATATATGCCGCCGCCGAGCCAGGCTTGATTGTTCACAATTGAACAGTGACCAGAACAACTAACTGTTCCGGAAATGTTTTCCAGCCCCCCTCCGTGGTCAAGCTCGGAATTGTTGTTGTTCAGGCTAACACTGTACATAGTTAAGTTAGCACCACTCCCATAGTTCTCGATAGCACCTCCTCCAGCATCTGCTTTATTATTGAAAAACGTATCACCATTCAGCTTCAGCGTGCCGGAGTTGTATAGCCCGCCCCCAGAGCCGCTCGTATAGCCATCGTCAATACTGAGGTTATCGATTTCGGCGGTGACTCCCGCGCTAACTTGGAAGATCCGATAAGTGCCGCCGCCCCAGATCTCGACGCTTTGTCCTACGCCATCGATCGTGAGGTTTTTGCCGATGGTGGGCAGCTGACTGTTGATGGCGATGGTTCCGCTTACGCCGAAGTTGATCGTGTCGCCGGCTGCGGCGTTGTTCATGCAGAAGCGCAAGGATCCAAATCCTCCTCCGTTCGGAGGACCGTATGCGTGTCCTGAATTCGGATCATCACTCGTGACGCTCACTATCCACGACGAGGGCACGAGACGATCCTCCAGCGCCTCCAGCGACAACCGTGTTCTGCGCTTGTCTCTTTTCTGGATGCTCGACATCGGACGACGGGAACGAAGGAACCGTGACAGAGAATGGAACATGGTGCAAACTCCTTCCCTTGAGAGAGCAGCCGCGGACGAAGCGATAGCGCTTCCTACGTGGAAGCGCCCGCCGCGGCTACAAAGGTTGAACCCAACACCTTTTGCTCGCTTCTCGATCCGAATGGTACAGCCAGCGCGATCGATTCACGCACCAACTCCGAGTGCTATGCCTTGCACAAGCACATGTCAAGAATTTTATTATGAGAAATCTTTAATGAGTTCTTCGACTATTCCTATCCCCGACGATGAGGAGGGAAAACGGCTGCACTGGCGTCCTGAAGCATGTTGAAGTGCAATCTTCCGCGCCGTAAACTCCGCTTGAGGCACCCCCTCGCCATTCACCGGGAGAAAGGAACGATCCCATGTCATCGCGAATGCTTCGCCTCCTGATTCTGATGTTGCTCATCTCCCTGACCTCGCAGCAGCCGGTTTGCCGTGCCGATATAACCAGTACACGGATCGCGCCGCATCCTCTCGATCCACTCAGCAAGGAGGAGCTTTCGGCTGCGGTGGCCGTACTCAGAGACGCCGGTAAAGTCGCCGATACCTCGCGCTTCGTGCTGATCCATTTGCACGAACCGCCGAAGGAAAAGGTACTCGCTTATCGTCCGGGACAACCGCTGTCGCGCCAGGCGTTCGCCATCCTCTACGATTGGGCCAGCAACACCACCAGCGAGGCCGTCGTCGATCTCGATGGAAAAAAGCTGATTTCGTGGAAGAATGTGCCCAAGGCGCAACCCCCTATCTTGCCCGGAGACGATCATCGCAAGGCTGCCGAAATCGTTCGCGCCGATCCGCGTTGGCGCGAAGCGATGACGAAACGCGGCATCAAGGATGTCGAGAAAGTCGCCATCTACGGCTGGCCCGCCGGCGTCTACGCGACCGGCTCCGGCGAGGGCCGGCGGGAAGCGTTTCTGACCATGTACGCGCGCGAATATGGACCAATCGAAGATCTCATCGTGGTTGTCGATCTAACGGCGAAGAGGATCATCAAGTTGGAAGATCAGGGTGTCGCCGCCTGGCGGCGGAAACGTGGCAACATTCCTTCATTCAACGAGCGCGATCAAGGAAAAGGACCGGAAGGGCCATCGAGCCAGCCGCCGCCCAAGGACGCTCGCTACCAGATCCACGGCAACCTCGTGCGCTGGGGCCATTGGCGCTTCCGCTTCGCACTGCATCCGCGCGTCGGATTGGTGCTGTACACGGTCGGTTACGAGGACGAGGGCAACGTGCGCTCCATTCTCTATCGGGCTAATCTGTCGGAGATGGTTGTTCCCTATGGCGATCCGAATTGGCTTCTTTGGTGCCCGTTTGATGCCGGGGAATACGGCATGGGCGTTTATGCGAAGACGCCGCTCAATTATGGAATCGATGCCCCGAAGGATGCGGCCTATGTGAGCGCCTGGCTGCACGATCACAAGGGGACGCCGCGAGAGCTGCCGCGCGCCGTCGCCTTGTACGAACGCGACGGTGGCGTGTTGTGGCGGCATGGCCGCAATGCCCGGCGGGCGCGGCAATTGGTGCTGTCCTCGTTCGTTCGCGTCGATGAATACGATTATGGCTTCAACTGGGTCTTCCACGAGGACGGCACCCTGGCAATGGAAGTGCTGTTGACCGGACGCATGAACGTCAAGCTTGTCGAGCGCAAGGAAGACGAGGAGGGGCATGATGCGCGAGCCAGCTTCGGCCACCTGGTCGAGCCGCAGTGGGAAGCGCCGAATCATCAGCATTTTTTCAATTTTCGTCTCGATTTTGACGTGGACGATGCCCCGCGCAACAGCGTCATGGAGATGAACACCGAGGCGTTGCCGGAAGGGCCGAACAATCCGCACGGCAACGCTTTCGTGATGAAAGAAACGCCGCTGCGCCGCGAGTTGGAGGCAAGGCGGCGGATGGGACTGACGACAAATCGGATATGGAAAATCGTTAATACGTGTGCTACCAATTCTCTCGGTCAACCCACGGGCTACGCGCTCGTCCCCGGCGAGAACAGCGTGCCGCACGCCGCGGAGAAATCGTTCTTTCGCCGTCATGCGGCGTTCGTCAACTATCACGTGTGGGCCACGCCTTATCGCGCGGAGGAGCAGTACGCGGCGGGCGATTACGTCAACGGCGGCCTGCCTGGTGAAGGCTTGCCGAAGTGGACCAGCGCCAACCGAGCGATTGAGGATACGGATGTGGTGGTGTGGTACACGCTGGGCGTGACGCATGTTCCGCGTCCGGAGGAATGGCCGGTGATGCCGGCGCATCGCGCGGGATTCAAACTGGTGCCGGCGGGGTTCTTCGCCCGAAACCCGGTGATGAAGGCGGCGAAATAAGAGCGAGAGATCCCTCGTTCCCACGCTCCTGCGTGGGAACGCATGCTGGCGACGCTCCGCGTCGCATCAGGTCGTCGCGTGGGACGGGCCGCAGAGCGTCCGGACGTGCGTTCCCACGCCGGAGCGTGGGAACGAGAAGAGTGGGGACGCTGACGCGCGCCCCCCGCTCGCGGCCGACCTCAGAATTTGACCTTGCACACTTCGACTTGCTGATTGTGCTTCTTGAGGATAACGGTGTGGCGTTCGCTTCGTTCTTGCGGTGTGCCGGCGAAGCGCGTCACGGTCACGCTGACGTGCGTTTCGCCGCCCAGCAGGTTCGGATTGACGCCGAAATAATGGACGAGCACCGTATAAACGCCCGGCTGAGCCTTGGCGATTTGGTAGCGCTCGGGGCCATAGCCCTGGGTTTGATCTTGCGATAATTCGCCTCCGCTTTGCGTGCGATTGTGCTGATAGAAACACTTGGTCCCATCCGGCTCGATCACCCACAAATCGACATCCGTAGCATCGGTGTTCCAGGAAATCGTTACGCGGAGATCGCTTTTGGGCTGCGGCCGGGCCATCTGCTCGAGGCGCTCGCCGAATAGATTAGTCAGCTTGCTGCTCGTGTGCCGGCGGCGAATTGCTTCCTGCATCATGTGAGCATATTCTTCCTGCGCGACGAGTTTCAGCTCTTGCCGGAAGCGATTGTGCCAATTGCCGGCCAAGATGATCTCGTAATTGAGCGCGGCCAAACCATAATGTTCGCTCTGTTCCAGAGCATGGGCGAAATCGCGGTAGCTGTGAGGCTCAAAGGGCCGCTGTTTTTGCACCTGGCTGAATAGCCGCGCCGCCTGGGCCGGCTGCTGCAAGTCGAGCAGGCGATAGCCGACCAACCGCAACGCATCACCGCGGCTGGGGTACTCCTCGATGATGCTCGACAGCACGCGCACCGCGCCGTCCACATCGTCCGCCTCAGCGCGGCGCCGCGCCTCCGCCAGATAGACGCCGACGTTGCGGCGGTCGCGCTCGCGGTCCTCCACATAGCCCGCCGCGTTCTTCTGATAAACCAGGCCGCCGCGGATGGAGCCGGCGGGAAGATCGTAATCTTCTTCCGTGAGCGCGGCGAGCAGCTGTTTGATGTGCGCGCTTTCCGGGCCGTTGAGCAGGTTGACGCGCTTGTCCACTTGATTGAGGAAGCGCTCGAACGCTTTGGCGGCGGGCATCCGTTTGCCCAGCTGGTTCCACATGTCGGAGATAAATTCGCCCAGATCGCCCGCGATGGTCCGGCCGCGCTCCTCTTCGAGGTTAAATCGCTTGTAATCCGCCTCGTTCTCCAGCACCAGGAAGGAGGCAACACGGCTGACGATGCCGAATTGCTGACAATAAGCTGTCACCAGGGCATCGAAATTGCTATCGTGGAGGCCTAAAAGCGAAGCCACCGCGACTTCGGCCCAGGCCCGCGGCGCCAGCTCGCTGTCGCTGCGCACTTCCAGCGGAAACTCCTGCACTACCTTTTGACCCGCGAATTCTCCTTCCAGCAGCACTGTGGTGCGCCCCGTGCCATTGAAGCGAGCCGCCACCACCAGCTCGCCGCCTGGATACACGGCGGCGAGACGGCCGGAGACAAGAACATCGCTGGCTTGTGGCCCACCGACGAAGCGGACGCGCTGGACTTGCATACACTCGCTGCGATGCGCCTTCGCCGCCGCTTCCAGTTCCGCCTCGCCGTAGCACTGGAACACGCCGCCGCCTCGCCGCGTCAAGGCCTCGAACAACTCGCTGTTCTCCTCGCCCAGGCCGGTGCGATAGCAATAGAAGCGTACAGGATTCCGGCACTGCTGCTCGAAGCGCGACACGAGCGCCGCCGCGTCCGACTCTCCCCAAGTGATGTGGCCATCGGAGAGCAGGAACACATTCAACGGTTTGCCCGCCTCCAGATCGAAGGGAGGAGCGATCAGCTTATCCAAGGCGCAGGAAATATCCGTCGCTCCCTCCAACACGATGCCGTCGAGCTTTTTCAAGGCTTTCTCGCGCCCGGCGGCGGTGTTGTCGAAGAAGCCCTTGGCGTTAAGCCAAGCGGCGCCGACGTTGAAGGTCAGGATGTTGAAATGCTTGATGTCGCGATCAGTCTCCAGGATTTTTTGGAGCAGCTCCACGTTGACGGCGAAGCGTTCGGGATGCTCGCTCAGCGAAGTATCCAGCAGGAACACCGCATGAGAAGCGAACGGTTTACCATTGGCCACGTTCTTGAGCGATGGCCGCAACCGGGCATAGACATAGCGCGGCCCGTTATCGCCCTGCCTTCCGCTGATGGTCTGCACATCGGGATGGGCCGGCGTGCAGGCGAATAGCACTTCGCCCTCCGGCGGGGTGTCCTTCCATGTGCGGCTGAAGGTGATATTACCCGGGGCGCTAACGCGACCCCGCTCGCCACGCTCTTCGGCGAGCGGGGTCGCGTTAGCGCCCCGGGTAACAGAGCAAGTCGGTTGCACGCATTCCGCCGCCTTCGCTTGCAAACTGAATTGCATCTCCTTGAGCTTGCGGTTGGGCAATGGGAAGCGATAGAGCATGTGCTCTTGTGCGAATGGCAGCAATTCTTCATAAGCGAGGATGACGCGGTTATATCCCTTGGCGGGGATGGGGAAAACGCGGCCGGAGAACGTGTTGCCACCAACATACTCCAAGAGCGCCGGATCGATGCGGCCGCGCACCACTTCCTCGTAGGTTTCCAGCGCCTTTTCCTTGGAGACGATGCGCCCTTCCTGCAATCGACCCCAGTCGGTGGTATCGACGTGCTTGACCAATTCCTCCGGCGTCATTCGCGCCAGCGCCTCGGCGGGCAAGGGCGCATTCTCGCCGCGACGCTCAAAGAGCGCGGGCACGGTCTCGCGGGTCTGGCCGAGAAACATGGCAAAGTAGCTGGGACTGGCGCCGGACGGCAGCGGATACTCGAAGGTGCCTTCCAGTTGGCGATCATTCGGATTGCGGAAAATGTGATCGACGACCGTGCGAGCACGCGGCCCTTCGATAATGACGCTAACGTGCAGGCTCACCAATTCCAGCGAATTGCCATCGCCTATGTAGACCCGCGCGAACGTCGGCCGACCGCGATCGCGATGCCAGACCTGCGGTTGTTTCTTTTCCCGCTTGCGGTCGGCCTGCGATTGGAGTTGGGAGATACGGGATTCGAGAACCTTTATCTGATCCTTCACATCCTGGAGTTGTTTTTTCGCCAGCCGCGAGCTATCTGTCTGGCCTATTATTGTTTTATTGAGAACCGATTCCTGCCTTCTTGTGACTTTTTTTAGTTCCTCGAGCAATTCTCGTTTATGTAGTAGCTCCTTCTCGGTCTCAGCCGATTCCATCCCCGACTGAGGCGGTCTGTCTTTTGGCAAACCAAAATCGGCGGCCTGCTTTGCTGGCCTCCCCGCGGCGCTTGGCACCATGCCGCCGGCCATCCCCCTCATGCCCATCATGCCGCCGTTCATACCCATCATCCCCATACCGCCGCTACCCGCGCCCGAGCCGGTTCCTGCTCCCTTACCATCGCTGAATCGGCCAAGTTCTCGCTCAACGCTAACTCTCTCGGACTTAAGCTCGGCACGGGATGGTGTGGCGCCTCCTCCCCCTGATCTGTAACCTAGACCCGCGTTCATCATCGACGGGTCGGCTTGAGGGCCGTTCGCCTGTGCCTCTCCAGTTCCAGGCTGGCCGGGCTTTCCGCCCGCGTCCTGTATGCGCGGTTTCTCATCGCCACCTGCAATCACAAGCGAGCTTGGTCTTGTATGAATGCTGCTGGAGGCCTTAACCTTGAGCTTGTCCTCGGAATCAAAAATTGTGTTGACCGTTCCATCCGTTATCGTCGTCTCTTGCCTCGCGAGTTTGGTGTCATTCCATGGCGCCTCCCTCATCGGCTCGCTGGAACTCTCCGCCGCACTCTGATACCTAGCAACCGGCTCTGGCGATCTCTCCTTATGTTCGAGCCATAACCCAAAACTTAGGAGAATCGCTGCGGCGATGGCGGTTGCAGTGCCATAAACCAACCAGCGGCGCGAGCGGCGGGGCGGCGGTGGTCCCATGCGTTGCCCACGATCGATGGCGCGCTCCATCGCCTCCGCCGGCAGTGCGGCGGCGCGCACTTGCTCCACGGCAGGGCGCAAGGTATCGCTCAATTCCTGCATCGGAGGGGTATTGTTCGATGAGGGAGTTTTATCATCCATCATGTCTTCTCCTGCACCGTCTCCAGCAGGATGGTTTCCAGCTTGAGACGGGCCTTGTGCAAGGCCGACGCCACGGCGCCGGTGCGGATGTGCAATGCCTGGGCAATGTCCTGGTAGGACAGATCGTCGAAGTAGCGCAGGCAGAACACCGCCGCCTCGCGGTCGGGCAGCTGGGCGATGGCGCGCCTGAGGCGCTCGGCCAATTCATGCTCGACGGCCGCCGCCTCCGGTCCCTCATCGCGATCGACAAGGGCGTGGCCGTTGAGCGAGACGGTGTTTTTCCGCTGCCGCAGGCGGTCGAGCGCTCGGCAGGCGGCGAGACGGCGCAGCAGGCCGGGCCAGTGCCGCACCGTATGCGTTCGCTGCAACTGATGGACCTGCAAAAACACTTCCTGAACGATGTCCTCCGTGTCGGCAACATGGCCCAGGATCCTCCAGGCCGTGGCGAACACCAGAGGTCCGTAGTCGCGCACAATGCGATCCCAGTCGGTCACCGCTTGGATCTCCTGAGCGTCCGGGATGGGCGGCTCCTGCAATATCAGTCGAACGAGAGCGGGAAATGTTTCTTGCGCGGCGTTTTTTTCGTGTTGGAGTTGTGGAGGCAGTTCAAGTTGTCGTCACCGGCGCTTCGATCACGGGATCGATGAGCCGAGAGCCTTGCGGAGGGGCCAACCCTTTGACGCGCACCAAGACGATTGCGACGCCTTCCTCGCGCTGTCGGCGCTCGGCCAGTTCACGGCTGTACTGGTTGAATTCCGGTTCGCCGTCAATGTGAAAGTAAACGAAGGCGCCCTGAGCCAAACGTTCATCCATTTCGGGGTGATCGAAGAGATACTTACCGAATTCAGCGGTCAACTCTAGCTGCCGGCGCGCGAAATCGTGTGGATTGATCATGACTCCATTTCCTCTCGATAACGACTTCGGTGCGTTTCCCAGTTCGTGCGTAGATCCTCAATGGCGAAAGTAAACGTTTCGTTCACATCTCCAATATACACGCCCGTCTTGTCCTGTGTGCCATCGGGATGCAATGTGTCACGATGACAAAAACCGTGCGCGTTGTCGTAACGAACAATGGGGCGCCATTGGTCCTGATGGAAAATCTCCAGTTGTACCGTGAAGCGTACAACACGTTTTCCCTGGCGCTGGAACGAGCAACGCAAGCGTGCCTCATCAACAGCGAGATCCACAAACCAGAATCGACTTGTCAATTGCTCGCCGGACATGGAACAATCCTTACTTCTGCCCGTTCGCCCCTCCCGCACCGGTGCGAAAAACTTCGGCCAGCATGTCCTTGGCGTGATCGGGCAGCGAGCTGGCATGGACAGCGGCGATGGTATCTTCGACGGGATATTCCACTCTTTTGAGATCGACGGTGTAGTCTTCGATGACGGCGAAGGAAGCGCGGGGATCGCCGTCGCGCGGTTGGCCGACGCTGCCGGGATTGATGACCAGCTTGTCGCCGACCTCCAGGACGTAGGGCTGATGCGTGTGGCCGACACAGACCACGTCTGCTTCGACGTTTTGCAGCCGCCGTGCCCAGAAGTCGGCGTCCGGCGGAGCGTACTCGTCCATCGGATCGCGCGGCGTGGCGTGGACCAGCAGATAGCGCGTGTTATCCAGTGTAACCAGGCGCGTCACCGGCAGGCCGGATAGATAACGCAAGTCGCCGTTGCCCAGCCGCTCGCGCGTCAGTGGCCGGGTGATGCCGGTCAGGTACTTGAAGCCGGCGCGTCCCTGAATGACGACGTTCTGCGCGACGCCGTGATCGTGGTTGCCGCGGACGACGTGCTGGGCTTTTTCACGCACCCAGGCCAGGCACGGCTCCGGCTCCAGGCCGTAATCCACTAGATCGCCCAGGCAGAGGCAGATGTCGTACGGTTCGGCCGCCACTGCTTGCAGGGCCGGCCAATTGGCATGAATGTCGGCGAGGACAAGAATTCGCATACGTAGATTCGTGAAGAAAAGATGAAAAACCGTGCTTGACGATGATGCACAGCGTTGAGTATACCTAATTTACTCAACGTGGAGTATATATAAATAAGTTGCGCTTGCTCGCGGGCCGGGACCGGAGTACATTTGGGCCGCGGCCACAAGGTCGCTCCTTGGACAACGGCAGGTGACGCGATGATTACCGAACGATCCTTTCGCCGGCTCCCCCTGCGCGATCTCATGACCGACGCCGAGAAGCGGGTGCGCGACCTCCACGAACACTTCAATGTCAGCTGGCTGGCGCGTATCGCCGATCTGCGCGACCTCAGCCGACCCATCCGCAAACGCAGCCATTTTCCCACGCTGCATGCCTTGCAAAATTCCTTGCAGAAAGCCGTCGAAATCAACGACGAAACCCGCAAGCTCATTGAATATCTGACCCAGGAACTCACCGAGATCCTCGAACACGCGCGGCGCGAACAGCTGGGGCGACGATAAATTTCGTCGAGACCAATCAACGATGCGACGTGACACCCACCTGCCGGCACATCGCCAGTAACGGACACGTCGAGCACTTCGGCCGTGTGCCCGTGCAAACGTGCTTGCCGAAAGGCACCAACAGCGCGTTGATCTCGACCCAGTAAGGGCGGGGCAATTTCTCCTGCAACGCCGCCATTGTTTTTTCGGGCGTGGCCGTCTCGACGTAGCCCCAGCGATTGGTGACGCGATGGACGTGGATGTCCACGCCGATAAGCGGTAGGCCGCAAGCGATGCCGAGCGTCAGATTGGCACACTTGGGTCCGACGCCGTGAAAAGACAGCAGCACATCGCGGTCGCACGGCAAAACGCCGCCGTGATCTTGCACGGTCTTGCGGGCGATGTCGCGGATCGTCTTGGCCTTGGCTTCATGGAAGGTACACGAGGCAATGAGGCGATCGATTTGCGCGACGGTTCGCGCGGCCATCTCCGCCGGCGTGCGCGCCTGGGCGAACAGCGCGCGAGCGACGGGCAGAGTCGTTTCATCGCGCGTGCGGATGGAGATAATGCAGGCGATGAGAATCTCGAAGACGGAAGTATGCCCCTCGGCCGCCAGCTCGAAGAGGGCCGCCTTGGGATACGGAGCCACGGCCACGCGCAGACGCGGCATCGCTTCCTCGATGTCGAACCGCCGCTTGCGTGAAGCTTTGCCCTTCTGTTTGTTCATCACCTTACCCCTGAATAGAACCCGGATGAACACGGATTGGACGGATTTGCACGGATCAGAAAGAATAAAAAGAAGAAAATGCTCTTTTTTTATTTATTTGTCTTATCCGTGTAAATCCGTCCAATCCGTGTTCATCCGGGTTCTATTCTTTCTCTTCCCGTAGCTGGACTTTTCGCCACACACCGGATCTGCTACAACGAGAAGACGGGAAATTGCCGTCCCTGTTATGAATATCGAGGACGTTCCGCCGGCCGTCCCCGCGTGTGCTAGAATCTTTCTGCAAGAGTCACGAGTTAGGAGAATGTATGCCCTTACGGATGCGTGTCCACGACCGAGAACCGATCGGTTTAGCTCTGCGACGGTTCAAAAAACTGCTTGAGCGCAGCGGAATCCAGAAGGAGCTGCGGAAGCGGAAATACTACGAAAAACCCTGCGAAGCGCGGCGCCGGGCCGAATTACGGAAGCAAAGCGCCATTCGCAAGGCCAAGAACGGCGGCACACGCAAGCCGTGAATCGCGAATGATCCGCACGCAGCGCCGGTAAGGTCAAAGTACGCCCTTGCCGGCCAAGTGATTTTACCCACAAGGAGCGTTCCATCAGTACGATCATCACTTCCACCGTCCGCCCTTCCGCCCTCTCGCACAAGCAGCCATCGAAGTCTCGCACCTCGACGATTCCCAATTGGCTGAAAAGTGTACCGTTCGTCGGTCTGCACTTAGCTTGCCTCGCTGTCCTATTTACCGGCGTCGATGCCACCGCCCTCATTTTGTGCGCCGTGTTCTACTTCGTCCGCATGTTCGGCATCACCGCCGGCTATCACCGCTATTTCGCCCATCGTTCTTACAAGACCAGCCGGCTGATGCAGTTCCTCATCGCCTGTCTCGGCTGTAGCGCCTTGCAGAAGGGGCCGCTGTGGTGGGCGTCGCACCATCGCCAGCACCATCGTTTCTCCGATACGCCGGATGATCCTCATTCGCCGCACGTTACCAGTTTTTGGTGGGCGCATCTGGGCTGGATTCTCTCTGAGGAGCATGTCCATACCCCCTGGGACGCCATCCGCGATTGGTCGCGCTATCCGGAGCTGCGCTGGCTGGATCAGCTGCACTGGCTGCCGGGCCTGTTCCTCGCCGGCTTTTGCTATCTGATCGGCTATCTCACCGGGGGATGGGCGGGCGCCGCCAGCGCGCTCGTATGCGGTTTTGTCATCAGCACGGTGCTGGTCTATCACGCTACGTTTTCCATCAACTCGCTCAGCCATTTGCTCGGCAAGCGCCGCTACGCCACTGACGATGACAGCCGAAACAACTTCGTCCTGGCCCTCTTGACGATGGGCGAGGGCTGGCACAACAATCACCATCACTACCAAAGCTCCGCCAATCAGGGCTTCTTCTGGTGGGAGATCGACCTCAGTTATTACATCATCCGCATGATGAACTGGCTCGGTCTCGTTTGGGACATCCGCAAGCCCGGCGAGAAAGCACTGACGTATCGCAATCTGGAGATCACTCCGTCGCGAAGTTAGGTGGTTAGGTGGTTAGGTGGTTAGGTGGTTGAGTAGTCAAATACCTAACCACCCAACCAGCTAACCACCCAACCACCTACATCGTCGGTCGCGGCGGCGGTGGGACAGGCGGTTGCGTGGGTGATGGGGAAGGCGGCGGTGAGGGCAGCGGGATCTCGGGCTGAGGCGGGGGTTCGCCCGGACGCGGCGGTCCCGGCACGGGCGGCAGGATGTGCGGTCCCGGAACCTCGCTTGGATCCGGCTGGGGTTGCGGTTGTTGCAGAATAGGCTTGCTCATGATGCGCCTCTTGAGTTCGGAAAATCAAACCGGAAACAAGAGGAAATGACGCAAACGCCATGCCCGTCGCGGCGATAAGGGGGCATAGGAGGATAGCATGGCCAAGAAGGCAACGGAAGTGAATGGGTATGCCAATGCTTTCCGTAAGGCCCGGCGGCATCTCTCGAGTTGTGATCCGCTTCTGGCCCAGCTTATCAAAAACGTCGGTCCCTGCACGCTCCAGCCCAGCGGCGAAGCCTTTCCCTTGCTGGTGCGGTCCATCATCTCGCAAATGATCTCGACGAAAGCTGCTCTCGCCATTTCCGCCCGCGTCTTAGCGGCGATGCAGCCGCATGGCCTGACGCCTGTGGCCGTGGCGGCGGCAAGCGAGGAAGCGCTCCGCGGCGCCGGCCTATCGCGGACCAAGGTGCTAGCACTCAAGGATCTGGCCGAACGCGCTCTGAGCGGCGCGCTGCCGCTGGATCAATTGGCGGAATTAAGCGATGAAGAAGTGATCGACTGTTTGATTCCGGTGCGCGGCATCGGCCGCTGGACTGCCGAGATGTTCCTCATTTTTTCGCTGGGCCGTCTCGACGTGCTGCCGGTGGACGATTTCGGACTGCGCGCGGGGGTGCGCGATGTTTATCAATTGCCGGACTTGCCGACCCGTGCGGCCCTGCGCGAGCGCGGCGAGGTATGGCGGCCTTATCGCAGCATCGCCACGTGGTATTTCTGGCGCAGCCGCGGCGGCGTGCCGCAATCCTCGTAAACCTGAATCGCGCGACGCATGGGAAGAAAAAATTCACCGCACCCTTGACAGCAGAGTTAGGGTGGGGTAGCCTCAGCCTTCATGGAACAGGGTAGCGGTTTCTTCTGAGCAGGACTGCTGAGGATCGCACCCGTGCCCGTCGCCTCGCCTGAAAAATCGACCTCACGATTTCCGCGCCTCCGCGCCTCCGCGCCTCCGCGCCTCCGCGCCTCCGCGCCTCCGCGCCTCCGCGCCTCCGCGCCTCCGCGCTGAGACTGCCATCATTTCTGAGCAACGCTTTCTCCAAGCCAATCCCAACACAGCCAATGCGATTTCACCCCGGCTCGTCCGCCGGGGTTGGTCGATGTTTCCGTCCCATTTTAGGAGGAACCTGCGATGTCTACGTCCAACGTGCGGAAACTCTTCCGGAAGACGATCTGTTGGTGGATGCAAGCGACGCCGCCGCGCCGCAAGCCGCGTCCCACGTTCAAGCCGTGGTTGGAGGGGCTGGAAGAGAGAGATTGTCCCTCCGGCGGAGGTGGAGGAGGTGGTGGCGGAGGCGGAGGAGGGAACAGCGATCAGCTTATGTGGAACCCGCAAGGTGGGAGCTACGATGCCACCCAGGCTGGGAACTGGCTCGATGTGCCCCAAAACAAGCAGGGTGTTACCGCGCCGGGAGCAACCAATCCGATTGTGCTGGACGGCAACAAGGCGAACCTTCAGATTCAGATCCCAGCTAACGTTTCCTTCACCGTCGCCTCACTTACCGTCCAGAACAACTACAATAACACCTTGACCGAATTCAGCCCCATGGTCACCAACGGCAGCGACACACTCAAGAGCGGGTCCATTCTCACCCTCGTCCCTCCGTTGGCGGGTGACGGGATTGGGTTGGCCAGCGGCGCCAGCTTCACCGTCTCATCCGGGGCGACCCTCAACCTGAGAGACCCGCAAGACACCAAGACGACGGGGCCAACCTTCCTATATCCAACTGTTTTTGATGACACCCAATATCTCGATAACGCGGGGACGGTGAGCTGGGTTGGAATGGCCAGGGCTTCCGGGATGGCTCCCGTTACCGACACGATCTTTATCCCCGTGAAAAACTCGGGCACGTTCAACGTCGATGGTGGCACGGGAGGGAACAATACCTTAGTAGGAGCCATTCTTACGGTAGCGGAAACGAGCGCACAGACCAACAACGTGAGTTTCTACCAGACCGCTGGCGCTGTGAACCTCCTAAACGGGGCTACGCTATCCTGTGGAGTCGACTACTACCAGTCGGGAGGGCAACTCACCTCCGATGCAACGCCCTGTTCTCTTGTTAGCGAGGTGACGAACAGTGACATCAATATTGCTGGCGGCAAAGTCATCGTGGATACTGTCGCCGGCAGTGTCAGCACTCTTACCTTTGACGCTGATAACGTCGAGTTCAATGGGGAACTCGACGTGAATGGACTCACCACCGGAGGGCAATCTACTCGTTCCGATCAACTGATTTGTACAGGCACGGTGTCGCTTGGGGCGAACAGTTACCTCAACGTCAACACGACAGGCACAGGCGGTTTAGGGTCTGGCAATCAATGGATTGTCATGACATACGCCTCGATCAGCGGCTTCTGGGGCACTACCTCAGTGCCCCTAGGCATGTCAGTGAGTACGGGAGCCACCCGGGTTCTGGTCTCGGACTAAGGCGCCTTTGCGTGTTCAACCAGCGCGGGGAGCATTCGGATTTGCTCCTCGCGCGTTTTGATACGCTCTTCTGCTCGAGATATTTGATCCGGCGTTACCCTCTTGCGGGTGCGCAACGCTTCAAGTTGTGCCCTAGCAGTCTGGAGCGATTTCGTGAAAGTTTCTCGTCGCCTTCCGACATCAGTCTTGATGTAGTAATCCACCACCACGTTAATGATGGCGGCCTGTTCCTTTGCGTTGCCGTCCTGAAAGCTGACATGGACTAGGTTCGTGTCTTTGACCCTCTCAACGCGGAGGTTTTTCTTCAGCCACGATTCCCAGTCCTTTTGCCGGCGAACAATATCCATGTTAGCCACCTTCTCATTCTCCCGGACTCCAACCCGCGCACCACTCACGACGTTCTCCAAGATTCCAGCAATGTTCTTTTCGGTGCCCACGTTGATAACGGCTGGCTTGGCGTTGGTGCGTTTCGGTGCTGGGGCAGCTTGGACGCGCGATAGCACACTGATGATGGCTAGAAGGCAGAGGAAGGTGAAGCGGCGCATGGATGAATCTCCTTGGGAAGTGATTTTCCATTCGCCTACCGTTGTACGCTCCCGGCAAGACCCTGTCAACAAATTTTCGCACGCTTTTGATCTTCTCACACGGAGCGTGAGAACGAGGATGAAGGTGCAGTTACGCCGCTGTTTACCCTTTCCGCCCGCTGCCGGGATCGCTATTATCGGTTGCGGATACTACCTGCCTTCGTGCCGGATTACCTTCCTGCCTCCTTGCGAGATCGCATCATGAATTATTCCTTTCGTTTTCACGCGAGCATCCGTTTGCTGATTGCTCTTCTTCTTCTTCCCGTTTGTATCGGCGATGGGCGCGCCCAGAAGCCGCCGGCGGTCAATCCGCAAGCGCCGGTGTTGAATCCGGCCGTGCCGCTGGGCATGCAGCGCGGCACCACGCTCGATCTGACGCTCACCGGGAACAACCTCGCCGGGCCGACCGGCCTGTGGACCAGCTTTCCCGTCAAGAAGGTGGTCATCCCAACCGAAGGCAACAACGGCAAGGACAACGGCAAACTGCTGGTCCGGCTGGAAGTGCCGAAGGACGCTCCGCTTGGTTTTCATGCGATCCGCCTGGCGACGCGGCGCGGCATGTCGAACCTGCGGCTCTTCTGTATCGACGATCTGCCGCAAGTGATCGAAACCACCACGAATCATTCCCCGAGCACGGCCCAGCCCGTGACCGTGCCGTGCGTGGTCGTTGGCAAGGCCGACGCCGAGACGACGGATTACTTCAAGTTCCGCGTCTCGGCCGGTCAGCGTCTCAGCTTCGAGGTGCTGGGCCGGCGCCTGGGCAATCAATTCGATCCGCAGCTTCAAATCCTCGAGGTCAATGGGCGCGAGCTGCCGGGCGCGTACAGCAATGATGCACCCGGATTGCAGACCGACGCTCGGATGACGTATCTCTTCAAAACGGCGGGCGATTATCTCGTGGCCGTGCGCGATGTTAGCTATCGCGGCGGCGGCGATTTCCATTATCGGCTGCGCATCGGCGATTTCCCCTGCGCCACAACGACCCTGCCGCTCGCCGTCAAGCGCGGCAGCAAGACGGCAGTATGTTTCGCCGGTCCCAACGTGGAGGGCGTCGCTCCCGTGGAGGTGGCCGCGCCGAGCGATCCGGCGATCGATTTTCTGTCGCTCGCGCCGCGCGGAGCGAACGGTCTGCACGGTTGGCCGGTCAGCCTGGCTCTGTCCGATGTGGAAGAAACCCAGGAGAAAGAGCCGAACGACGAGCCGGCCAAGGCTAATCGCATTCCCGTGCCCGGCGCCGTCACCGCGCAATTCGAGAAAAAGGGCGACCTTGACAACTTCGTTTTCGCGCTGAAAAAAGGCGTCCGCTACATCGTCGAAACACAAACACACGAGCTAGGTTCGCCGACCGAAGTGTACATGACGCTGCGCGATGCCAGGGGCGCGCAATTACAAGTGAGCGATCCCATGAAGGCGGCGCGGCTGGATTTCACGCCGCAGACCGACGGCGATTATACGCTGCAAGTGGAGCATCTGCACCTATGGGGTGGGCCGGACGAAGTGTACCGCGTCAGTGTCATCCCTTATGAACCCAGCTTCGATCTCACCGTGGCGCTGGATCGCTTCAACGTGGAACAGGGTGGCAAGCTATCGATTCCCATCCTGGCGCCGCGGCGCGATTTCGACGGTCCCATTGAGATCAGCGTCCAGGGTCCGAAGGGCATAAGCGGACAGCTCAAGGTCGCCGCCGGCAAAGCGCCGCCGCGCAATCAACCCCTCGGGACACTCATCGTCAACGTCGCCGCCGATGTGCCGGTGGGACCGTATGCCTTTCAAATCCAGGGCAAGGCGACGATCAACGGCAAATCAGTGACGAAACTGGCGAACGTCCGGACAGTCGTTAGTCAAGGCTTGGCCAACCTGCCGCTGCCGCCGAAGAACCTTCTCACCAGTCTCGCCCTGGCCGTCACCGAGAAACCGCCGTTCGCGCTGACGGCCAAATTCGATGCGGCCTCCTACACCCCTGGCAAACCGGCCACGCTGACCGTCACGGCCACGCGCTCGCCGGGCTTCACCGCGGAGATCGCCCTGAGTGCCGCGGGATTGCCGCCGGGCGTCACGGCGATGCTCAAGAACATCCCCACCAATCAGAACGAAATCAAACTCACGCTGACGTTGACACCTCAAGCCAAGGTCGGACAGGCTGCCGTCACCATCACCGGCAAGGCCAAGCATCAGGACCAAGACGTGACGGCCGCCGCACCGCCAGTGACGCTGGTTATCAAGAAGTGAATTTCTCTCGCCTTGCGAGGAACCATCATGACGGCGTGCATTCGCCTCATCGCTCTCACGATGGGATTGTTGCTCAACCTGCCCCAACTCGGTGCCGGAGCGCCGCCGCGGTGCGATCAATATGGCGATCGGCTCCCGCCGGGCGCGCTCGTGCGCATCGGCACCACCCGGTTCCGCCATTATGCGTCCATCTACTCGCTGGCTTACTCAGTCGATGGCAAGCTGATCGCGGGCGGCGACAGTTTTGAAGGGGCAGCCGAGAGCAGCATCGTTGTCTGGGACGCAACTACGGGCAGGCAGCTCCATCGGCTGGAAGGACATGGTCACGTCGTTCGCGCTCTCGCCTTCGCTTCGGATAACACGCGGCTTGCCGCTGCTTGCGGCGATGGCTCGCTCCGCATCTGGGATGTGAACGCGGAAAAGCTGATCGTTACCATCAAGGGATCTTTCGACGCCGCTGTCTTCACGAGGGACGGCAAGGTCGTCATCGGCGCGGATGGGAAAGGCGCCGGCTTATGGAATGCAACGACGGGTCGCCCACTCACGCGGCTGGCGGGGCTGAGCGGGGGACTGTTCAGCGTGGCCGTATCCCCCAATGACAAACAGATCGCTTCTTGCGATCAGAATGGGTTGATTCTTCTGTGGGACAGGATGACGGGTAAAAAACTTCGGCGTTTCGAGATTGCCAGTCGCTTCGGCGGATACGTCGCCTTTTCCCCCGACGGCAAACGCTTGGCTTGCGGCGGGGAAGCTGCCATTTATCTCTGGGACGTGGAGACGGGTAAGGAAGTGTGGCGCATCAAAACGCCGGATTGGCGGCTTTGTTCGCAGCCCTTTCTCTCTGGCGGTAGGATACTCGTTTCCTATGACGGTGCAGTTCGCTTCTGGGACGCGGCCACGGGCGAGGAGATCCGCCGTATCAAGATCCACCTGGGTCGCGTGCCCGCTCTCGCCCTGTCGCCGGATGGCAAAATCGTTGTGACAGCAAGCGACCAGGATGCGGTAGTGCGACGATGGGATACCGGGACAGGCCAGGAACTCCAGCCGGACCCCAGTCAAGACAGCCCCATCACATCTTTATGTTTTTCGCCCGACGGAAAGAGTTTAGCGGCGGCGAGTCTTGAGCCGATCGGACGGCTCTGGGACGCGGCTTCGGGCAAGTTAATCCGCTCTTTCACCGCGGAGGGCGATGCGATTGGCCACCTGGCTTTCTCTCCTGATGGGACCACCTTGGCGGGAGCGATTCCCAAAGAGCCTGGCGGCTCAACGTTTCCGATCTCTCTGTGGGATGTCAAGACAGGCCAGCTTCTCTATCTCCTGGGAAAAAAGGGGCTGGGGAGCACACACATCGCATTCAGTGCGGATGGAAGCACGTTAGCGGCGAACTTCAGCGATGCGTCGGTGGTTCTGTGGGACCTCGCCACGCGCAAGCCCCGTTTCCATCCCTTCAAAGGAGAACGCAACCTGCTCCTCTCTACCTTCTCTCAATACACGGCTTTTGTTCTGGACCCAGAGGGTAAGTCGCTGGCACTGGCCTGTTTTCTGAACGTCCGCGCTCATCTCGTTTTCTGGGACGCCATCCGTGGCAGGCGGCGCTTCGCCATTCCTCTGCGAGAGGGACAAATCGCTTATTATCCAGAGGTGCCGAAAGATTTTTCTCCGGATGGTCGAAGGATTGCTACACGGTACGACAAGATAGTCCGGCTCCGCGAGGCAGCCTCCGGAAGTATTGTGCGCACCTTCGAGGGACATGGTGGAAACGTACTCTGCGCCGCATTCTCGCCGGACGGTCGATTTCTCGCCTCAGCCGGACGCGATCGTACCATCCGGCTGTGGGATTTAGCGACGGGACGACAAGTCCAGATCTTTCGCGGACATGAAGGCGCGATCCGCTGCCTTGCGTTTGCTCCCGACGGCCGGCGCTTGGCATCCGGAAGCGACGACATGACGGCTCTGATTTGGAGCATAAAGGAGGAACGCCCCGCTCAGCTCCCTCGACCGCGCTTGCCGGCGAAAGACCTGGAATCGCTATGGTCGAAACTCGGCGGAAAGGATGCCACGGCAGCGGAGCAGGCCATTTGGGATTTGGTCCTTGCCGGCGATGCAGCCGTGACGTTTTTGAAGGATCGCATCCACCCCGTGCGTCCGGTCCCAGCGGAGCGCTTCGCGGCCCTTGTCGCCGATCTCGACAGCGAGCGCTTCGAGGTCCGCGAGAAGGCCCAGACCGAGTTGATCCGTCAGGGCGAGGCAGCGATACCGCTTCTGCGCCAGGCGCGGGACCGAGGACGGCCATCCCTGGAATTGCGGCGGCGCATCGAGCAAATCCTCGCACACTTGGATGAGTCGGAGGTGATGCAGGCGCTACGGGCGATTGACGTGCTGGAACACAGCGATTCGGCATCCGCTCGGCCTATACTGGAGCGCCTCGCTGGCGGCGTCGCCGAAGCTCGGCTGACGAGCGAGGCGAAGGCGGCGCTGAAGCGTCTCGATCGCCGATTGAGACGGTGAGTGGGTCTTTTTTATCCACAGATTACACAGATTACACAGATAAGAAAATGCAAATTTTTTTGGTGCTTAATCTGTGTAATCTGCGTAATCTGTGGATAAATATTTACTCGGACACCTTGCCGTTAATGCGGTGGTCGGCCGCCCCGACGTACTTGCCCGTTTTGCGATCCAGCGCGATCGAGTGCGCATCGCCCTGGCGTGTGCCTCGCACGCTGTGGCCCATCGCTTCCAGGCGATGCACCGCCTCGGCGAACTTGCCGATGCCCTCGAAGCGAGCCACATCAGGGAACCACGCATGATGCAGGCGCGGCGCGTCCACGGCCGCCTGAACGTCCATATCGAAATCGATGGAATTGACGACCACGCATAACACCGTGTTCATGATCGTGCGGCTGCCGGGGCTGCCGGTGATGAGGACGATCTTGCCGTCCTTGGCCACGATCGTCGGCGTCTGCGACGAGAGCATGCGCTTGCCGGGCGCGATCTGGTTCGCTTCGGTGCCGATGCCGCCGTCGCGCGTCGTCTCGCCGGGGAACCAGTTGAAGTCCATCATCTCATTGTTGAGCAGGAAGCCGGCCCCCTTCACGACGATGCGCGAGCCGTAACTGCGTTCAAGCGTGTAGGTGTTGGCCACGGCCATGCCGTCGCCGTCGATGATGCTGAAATGCGTGGTGCTGTCGCCCTCGCCCTTGAGCGGGATGTCCTTGGCCAGCGCCTCGCTCGGCATCGCCTTATTTCGATCGATCGATTGCGCCAGTTTGCGGGCGTAGTCTTTGCTGGTGAGGAAGGCCGGGATCTTGACGAAGTCGGCATCGCCGAGATAGCGAGCGCGATCGCAGTACGCTCGGCGCATCGATTCGATCATCAGGTGCAGCGTCTCCGGAGTGAATCGGCCTTGCTTGCGCAGGTCGAAGTTTTCGAGGATATTGAGCATCTCGATAAGGCATGTTCCGCCGGAGCTGGGCGGCGGGGGACCGTACACGTCGTAGCCGCGATAGGTGCCGTGGATCGGCGGACGCAGCTTCGCCTCATAGTCGGCCAAATCCTCCGTAGTGATGAGTCCGCCGTCGCGCTTCATCTCGGCGGCGAACAGCTCGGCGACCGTGCCCTTGTAGAATCCATCGGGACCATGCTCGGCGACCAAACGCAGCGTCTTGGCGAGATCCTTCTGCACCAATCGATCGCCGGCCTTCCAGTCCGTGCCGTCCTCCTTGCCCAACACGCGCCGCAGTTCCGGGAACTCCGACGAGCTATCGACGACCGCGTTAAGCGAATTGGCAAGCGGAACATCGAGAACGAAACCCTCCCCGGCGAGCTTGACGGCCGGCATCACCAACTCTTTCCACGGCAGTTTGCCGAACTTGGCATGAGCCAAAGCCAGGCCGCGCACGGTGCCGGGAACGCCGACGACTTTAGCGCTGTACCAGGTATCGTTCTTGGTGAACATGGTCTTGTGGGCTGCCCGCGGGGCTTTCTCGCGGTAATCGATAACAACGGGATTTCCCTTGCCACCGGCGGGGTGGATGAGCATGAAGCCGCCGCCGCCGATATTGCCGGCCGCCGGATAGGTGACGGCCATCGCGAACGCGGTCGCCACGGCGGCATCCACGGCGTTGCCGCCCTTTTGGAGAATGTCGCGCCCCGTGTCCGCCCCCGGCGGCGACACGGCAACGACGATCCCGTGCTTCGGAGAGGCAACCGGCTCGGAGTTGCCGCCCAGCGTCACGATTGCTCCAACCAGCACGAGCGTCACACTCATGAAACAGAGAGCGCGAGAACCGCGGCCCACCCCACGACAGCAAACGGCGGCATACCTGAGCATGAAATAATTCCTTGCGTCAAGGACGACCCTGCGGAAGACAGCGAGGATTAAAGATGGTCAACCTTTGACATCGTATCGATTTCCGCGTTTGGATAAGAAAAAAAGTTCCGCTAGAGCCGCGCAAAAGCATCACATGATCTGGTCGGCCGAATGTCCCGATCTTACTGCCGTTTTGTGAAGCGGAAGATACCTTACCCGGGGCCGTGCGATTGAGGTGGGGGTGCATTTCGAGCGCGGGTATCTCGCCCGCAGGGTGCGGGCAGGACGCCCGCGCTCCCAATTAGCTGGTCGGATGCTCCAGCGCTTCGGCGCGCAGGTTGAGGTTGTGTTCGCGCGCATCGACTTCGTCGGCAGGCTCGGCAGAGAGATATTGGTTGTCGTGAACCGTCACCTGCGTCCGCGCGCGGCGGCAGGCGTCGTCGGGATCGTGGGCGTCCAGGCGGGCGACCGGCATCTTCTCCGGTAGACCCGCCTGAGGATTCTGATTGGCCGCGTTCCAACCGTGACGATAAACCACGTACACTTTCATGGCTGTTGATCCTAACGCGCCGGCTTCACGGAGCTTCATAGCAGCGTCGGCTGGAAGCCAGCTTCGCCTTCGTTTTCGGCGTTCTGCGCGCACTCGACGCAGTAACGTGTGTACGGTACGGCCTGGAGGCGGCCTTCGCCGATGTCGCGGCCGCACTGCTCGCACTTGCCGAACTTGTCCTGCTCGATGCGCTCCAGGGCTGCGGCAACCTCGGTTTGCAGCTGTCGGGAATTGGTCATCAAGCTGGCGCTCATCTCTTGCTCGAACGTGTCGGTGCCGAGGTCGGCCAAGTGCAAGGGCACGTTGGACAGATTGCCGCTGACATCGCCGCTGGCCTGGCGCAAGGCATCGCTGGCCACGCCCGCCTCATCAGACTTCAAGCGCGCGGCCAACTTCATGAGCCGCTGCCGATATTTTTCTAGCTCTTCGCGCTTCATGACGATTGCTCTTTTGTTGTTGCTCAGGGTCGCCCCGTTTAGCGACCCTTCCAAGTACGTCGCCAAACGGAGCGACCCATTATTACGATCCCTTATTTGCTCGAACGGGACTTCTCCATCTCGGAGAGGCGTTTCTCCAAGCGATGGATTTTCCGCTCCAGCTGTTCGATTCGCTGGGCATTTTCTTGGCACATGCCCATCATTTCCTCATCCCTGTCTTCCGAACCGAAGGCGCGGGCGAATTGACGGCCGGCAGGGATTTCCTCCAGCTCGGCCTTAATGTTTTCCTTTTTGCCCTCGCGGAGGACGCAGAGATTGACCTCCTTGCCCGGACCCAGCTTGTTGAGGTCCTTGCAAAGCTCCTCCTCATCGTCGACGAGCTTGTTGTTGACGTGGGTGATGACGTCGCCGTGCCGTATACCGGCCTCGTCCGCCGGCGAGTCGGGTATAACTTCGATGACGAAAACGCCATCGTTACTCGGGAGCTTCAGCTTTCTGCGCGTCCGGTTGCTCATGTCCTCGACGGGGACGGTGCAGACGCCTAGATAACAACGGCAGCGGCCGCGGCGTGTCGCGGCTTGCTTGTCCTTATCCGCAGGAGCCTTTTCACCCGCGGCTACGCCTTTCTGCGGAGTCGCGGCTGGGGGCGGGGAGTCCTTTTGCGCTCCTTCACGACCTTGCTGGGCGAACAACACCATCGCACCGATGAACAGCGCGACCACTCCCGCAGGCAACAAAAATCGGTACATGCCCAAACCTCCTCCGAAAAAGAGTCGTCAGTAGCGGCCATTCGCGGCCGCGGACACGAAACATCGAAAGAACATTCATTAGTTGCTCATGTGTGGGCTTTTTTCTGGAGCGCCGGCAGCCTGCCCGCACCGTGTGGGCGAGACGCCCGCGCTCCCACCAATTAGGACGCTAGCTCTTCTTCGCGGGCACCTTAGCGCCCTTCTTGCGAGCCTCGGATAGTCCGATGGCTATGGCCTGCTTGCGACTTTTCACCGGCTTGCCGGACTTGCCGCTTTTCAGCTTCCCATGCTTGTACTCGTGCATCGCTTCCTTGACCGTGTGTTGGGATTTCTTGTCGTATTTGCGAGGCATGGCTTTCTCCTGTTCCGGATGGGTTTCAGGCCGCACCCGCGCGGCGGCCCTGCTAAGAAAAGTGTTCAAATCAGGTGCCAAACGGCACGCATTACGCGACCGTTTGCCTAGTATCCCTCGTTCCCACGCGGGAGCGTGGGAACGAGGAGGCGGAGGACGCGCAGCCGCCTAGTATCCCGGCTCGGCAAGATCGTATGATGAGGGTGGAAACACGACCTCGGAAACACACTGGATCACGATGAATGGCACGTTATCTGATTGGCATCGACCTGGGCACGACCAACAGCGCGGTTGCCTATGTGGATTTGCAACATCCGCGCCGCGGCGAGCGCCTGGACATCAAATCGTTTCCCATCCCGCAGTTGGCGGCGGCCGACGAGATCAAGGAACGCCCGCTGTTGCCGTCGTTTCTGTATCTGCCGGGACAGCATGATTTGCCGCCGGGAGCGACGGCGCTGCCTTGGGATCCCCAGCGGGATTACGCGGTCGGCGAGTTCGCGCGCAATCACGGCGGCAAGGTGCCGGGCCGGCTCGTCAGCTCGGCAAAATCGTGGCTGTGCCACGGCGGTGTTGATCGCTCGGCTGGCATTTTGCCGTGGACGGCGCCGCCGGATGTGCCCCGCATTTCCCCTATCGAGGCATCCGCGCGCTATCTCCGGCACATGATCGAAAGCTGGAACTACGTCATGGCCAAGGACCGGCCGGACGATCGGCTGGAAAAACAGACCGTCGTGCTGACCGTGCCGGCGTCGTTCGACGACATGGCTCGCAATCTGACCGTTGAGGCGGCGCGAAAAGCTGGGCTGGAAGACCTGATTCTTCTGGAGGAGCCGCAAGCGGCGTTTTACTGCTGGCAGGCGACGCACTCGGCGAAAGAGGCGGCGGCGCTGAAACCAGGGATGCGCTGTCTCGTGGTCGATGTCGGCGGCGGCACCAGCGATTTCAGCCTCATCGAGGCGGTCGAGCAGCAGGGCGAGCTGGGCTTCGTGCGTCAGGCGGTCGGCGATCATCTCTTGCTCGGCGGGGATAATATGGATCTGGCATTGGCCAAATTCGTGGAGATGAAGCTGCCCGGCGCCGGCCGTCTCGACGCAGTGCAGTACGGCGTCTTGACGCAAGCTTGCCGCTCGGCAAAGGAGGCCTTGCTGAATCCGAACCCGCCGGCGAGCCACACCGTCACTGTCATCGGTCGCGGCCGGGCCGTGATCGGCGGCACGCTGCACGCTCCGCTGACGCCGGCAGATGTGCGCCAGGTGATCCTCGATGGCTTCTTTCCAGTGGTCCCCGCCGATGCTCTGCCGCAGCGCGGCGCCCGCGCCGGCTTGCACGAAATGGGCCTACCCTACGTCAGTGATCCGGCCATCACGCGCCACCTGGCCGCGTTTCTCAAGAACCAGAGCGGTGGGACCGGCGTCTCGTCGGTCTCTCCCATCGCCGCAGTCCTCTTCAATGGCGGCGTGTTCCAGCCCGCCGTGTTGCGCGAGCGCGTCATCGAAGTGCTCCGTCACTGGTACGAGCGGCCGGAGCATCCGTGGCAGCCCCTGGTACTGACGAACCCCTCGCTGGATTTGGCCGTGGCATGGGGGGCCGCGTACTATGCCTGGCTGCGCCACACCGGCGGCCGCCGCATCGGCGGAGGCATCGCACGCTCGTACTACATCGGCGTGCAACAAACCCGAAGCGTAAGCGAGGGCGATGACAAAGTCACCGTCGTTTGCGTCGTGCCCCAGCACCTGGAAGAAGGGCAGGACATCGTTCTCGATAAACCGGAGCTGGAGCTGGCGCTGGGGCAACCCGTGATGTTCCCGCTGTACACCTCGACGGTGCGCGGCGACGACAAGGCCGGCGATCTGCTGACGGTGTCTGCCGAGCAACTGTTGCGGATGCCCCCGTTGCACACGGTGCTGCGCGGCGGCAAGCGCAGCGGCACGAAATCGGTGCCGGTGACGCTCGCCGCTCGCTCGACGGCCATCGGCACGCTGGAGCTGTTCTGCGTGGCGCGCGATGGCCAAAATCGCTGGCGGCTGGAATTCAACGTCCGCGATCTGGTGCAAGAGATGCCGAGCCGCGACCGTGAGGGAGTCGGAACAGAACAAGCCGTAACCGATGTGTGGCCCGAAGCTCAAGTCCAAGAGGCGGCGCGGCTCATTCGCAACGTCTATTCGTCCGAGCCGAGTGACAGCGGCTTGTCACCCCAAGAGCTGACCAAGGCGCTGGAATCGGCGCTCGATGCGCCGCGGCACGCCTGGCCGACCGGCTTGTGCCGCCGCTTGTGGGAGTTTTTGTCCGAGGTTGCCGAGGAGCGTCGCCGTTCGCCATCGCATCTGAGCCGTTGGTACAACCTGGTTGGCTACTGCCTGCGTCCCGGCTTCGGCGATCCGCTCGACAAATATCGCATTGAGCAATTGTGGAAGATGATGGCCGCCCCGCCGCGCGCCGATGCCGGCAAGGGCGCGCGCGGGGCCGCGCCGCGGCTGACCGAGACGGGCGCCGATGCCTGGATCATGTGGCGGCGCGTCTCCGGCGGATTGCACTCGACCTTGCAGCAAGCACTGTACGATCGTCTGCGTCCGGTGCTGCTGCCGGCCAAGGGCAAGGTGATTGCCAAGCCCGGCGCCAATGAACTCGCCGAGATGTGGCGTGTCGCGGCCTCTTTCGAGCGCCTCGATGTCAAGAACAAGGAAGCGCTGGGATCCGCTCTGCTCAAGCCGCTGCGCCGCAGTCCGGTGCCGACTTACGGTTTCTGGGCGCTGACGCGCTTGGGCGCGCGCTCGCTCTTGTACGGCCCGCTCAACGCCGTCGTCCATCATCAGGTCGCCGAGAAGTGGCTGGAAGCGATCTTGTCGTTCGAGCCGGGCAACCAGAGCGAGCGTCTGGCCTGGGCATTTTGCTTATCGCAGCTGGCGCGCCGCACCGGCCAGCGCGCGCTCGACATCGACGACAGCCACCGCGAGAACGTCTTGCGCGTGCTGCGCGGTCTGTCGGTCCCCGAACACTGGCGGCGCATGGTCGAAGAAGTGTCGGAGTTGGAACAGGAGGAACAGGGACAGATGCTCGGCGATTCGCTGCCAATCGGTCTGCGGCTATTGCAACCGGAGGAGTAGCCAATTATTCGAGAGATCAAGGAGATTTCGCCATGCCTTCACCGTTTCCAGGAATGGACCCGTATCTGGAGGATCCGGAACTGTGGCCGGACGTGCATCACGAGCTTATCAGCCAGATCCGCAGTGCGCTGAATCCCGTGTTGCGGCCGCGCTATGTCGCGCGTGTCGAGTTGCGCATCTATGTCTCAAGCGAAGATGATCCCGCGCGAGATGCTTGGCGTGTGCCGGACGCTCGCATTGAGCGGACAAAGAAACGCAAGGGATCGAAAACAACGAAGCGGGCGGAAGCCCTCGCCATCGCTGAACCGCTAAACATCCCGTTCCTGGTCGAGGATGAGATCCAAGAAGCATATTTGGAGATCCGCCATATTGAATCGAAGACCACGGTCACAGTAATCGAAGTAATTAGCCCATCGAATAAGATACGCGGCTCAGCAGGACGGGAGAGTTTCCTATCCAAGCGGCGGAATATCCTAGCTTCGAAAGTTCACTGGGTTGAGATCGATCTGCTGCGGGCAGGCACGCCGTCGCTGGACCGCCTTGCGGTAGCTGCCAGCGATTATCGCATCGTGGTCTCGCGCGGTGAAGATTGGCGTCGCGCCCGATTTTGGCCCGTGAACGTACGCCAGGCGCTGCCAGTCATCGGCGTCCCACTACGCGGCAAAGATCCCGATGCCCCTCTCGATTTGAACGCCGTGCTGTGTACCGCCTACGATAAGGCGGAATACGATGCCACCATCGATTATCGCCGCGATCCCCTGCCGCCCTTGTCTCGCGAAGACGCCCTCTGGGCCGCCCGATTGCTTAGCGGACATGGCCTGCGCTGACATCCGCACATCCTGGAGCGGAAAGGTGAACTATGATTAAATGCCGCCTTCGGGCGGACAGGAGCCTTTCGCAGGATCGTCCAGGGCCTTCACTTCCAGGAGAGGCTTGCGGTGTCCGATGAATTATTCGCTCAGGTCGAATGTCCGGTGGCGATGGCAGGCTACGAGTTGCTCGATAAGATCGGCGAGGGCGGCATGGGGCAGGTGCATCGCGCCACCCAGCTCAGCCTCGCGCGCACCGTCGCCATCAAGTTCCTCAATCCCCTGTCCCCCGAATTCAATCAAGGGGCGCTCCTTCACCGCGAATCGCGGGCGATGGCCGCCCTGGCTCATCCCCACGTCGTCACCATTTACGATTGCGGACAAGTAGATGGCCGGCCCTACCTGGTCATGGAATACGTGGACGGCTCGACTTTGCGCTCGCGCATGGAGGCGGGCCAGTCATGGTCCATCGCCAAGGCGGCGCCGGTGCTCGACGCCATCGCTCAAGCGTTGTCGTACATCCATGAACAGGGCATCCTGCACCTCGACCTGAAGCCGGAAAACGTGCTCTGTACGAAAAATGGCTCCATCAAAATCACGGATTTCGGATTGGCCTCGTCGCATATGGACGCGCGCATGCTTTCCGAAATGGGTCTGGCTTTCGGAAGCCATGATTATTGCTCGCCCGAACAACGTCATGGTCTGCCGCTCGATCCGCGCAGCGATGTGTTTTCGCTGGCGGTGCTGGCCTATGAGTTGCTGACAGGCCAGCTACCCAGCCGCGTTTATACGCCGGTCTCCACATATAATCGTTCGCTGCCGCGCGCCGTTGATGACGTGCTTCGCCGCGGCCTGGAGCGCCAGCCCGAGACGCGGCCGGCCTCGGTCGAGGAATTTCGCCAGGCACTCTTGCGAGCATTGGGTTGGCGGAGACCTTCCTCCAGCCGGCGGCAATTCGCCCTCGCCGCGGTGCTGGGGGTTCTGCTCGGCGGCCTAGCCCTGGCGCTTCTTCGGCCGCCGCGAGTTGAACGTATCGAGACTTCTCGCGTCCTCGAAAACGACTCCGTGCCGCAGTCGGCCCCCTTTGGCGGTCAGGATTTTCTTCTCTACCCTGTCAACCGAACCAGTAGCAGTAATCTCTTTCTCCTTCGGCCCGAAGGCGGCCAAATCTTAAACCTCCACGAAGACGACGACGAGGACATCTTCCCTGCCTGTTCGCCCGATAGACGCTGGATCGCTTTCACCTCCGAGCGCGGCGATGCCAGACACATTTGTCTTTTGGATCTCATAAGCGGCGAGGTCAAGCAGCTGACGCACGGCAAAGGCATCAATCAAGCGCCGGTTTGGTCGCCGGACGGCAAACGCATCGCCTTCACCTCCGACCGCGACGGCAATCATGAGATTTACGTCATGAATGCCGATGGCTCCGAGCTTATCAATCTGACGCGCGATCCCGGCTTCGATGCCGATGCGGCCTGGTCGCCCGATGGGACCAAGATCGCCTTTGCCTCAAGGCGTCAGGACTATGGCGGCTTTCGCGTCTTCGTCATGGACGCCGATGGCAGGAACCCT
>Ga0209062_1001168_pt1 | contig 51678 bp, 53 predicted proteins | sample Coa_R2_2_FD_187158 | JGI IMG/M metagenome (GOLD analysis project Ga0209062, IMG submission 187158) | Surface soil microbial communities from Centralia Pennsylvania, which are recovering from an underground coalmine fire - Coalmine... | ecosystem: Environmental > Terrestrial > Soil > Unclassified... | reverse complement strand
GCTTGTAATGCGCAAGGAAAATGGCATGCGCGTCGGGGTGGAGCGTCCAGGGCACGCCGAAGGCCTTGGCGACGCATTCCGAGGTGATGTCGTCATGCGTCGGGCCGATGCCGCCCGTGGTGAAGACGTAGTCGAATTTGGCGCGCACCTCGTTGACCGTGTCGATGATCGTCTTCTCGATATCGGGAATGACGCGCGCCTCGGTGAGCTGCACGCCCACCTCGTTGAGCCCCTTGGCGATATAGGCGAGATTGGCGTCCTGCGTGCGGCCCGAGAGGATCTCGTTGCCGATGACCAAGAGGCACGCCGTGACGATCTTGTCCTCGCTCATGATTTTCCTCGGGGCATATATCCGACCGCGGGAAATTAGGCGCAACTCGCCAAGATAGTCCAATGCAAGATCCTGCCACGGCGCCCCGAAGGTTGTAGCGGCGCAGGGCCGCACCTATGTTTCAGGGCGAGACAGCGCGCCGCGCCCGCCTGTGCTATGCTTGGCGGGGCAAGCCCGCAGGAGCAGTTCGGTGATGATGAATCTGATGCGCAACGTCGTCGGCACGCGGCCGATCGATCCCGAGGATCGCCGGATCAAGATCCACCCGCCGGCGGCGTTCGAGGGCATGCGCAAGGCGGGGCGGCTCGCCGCGGAGGTGCTCGACTTCATCACGCCGCATGTCGTACCGGGTGTGACGACCGACGCGCTCGACCGGCTCTGCCATGGCTTCATCACCGATCACGGCGCCATTCCCGCGCCCCTCAACTATCGGGGATTTCCGCGCTCGATCTGCACCTCGATCAACCACGTCGTCTGCCACGGCATCCCCGGCGAGCGCAAGCTCGTCGAGGGCGACATCCTCAATATCGACATCACCGTCATCCTCGAGGGCTGGCATGGCGACACCAGCCGCATGTTCCTCGTCGGCGAGAAGGTGCCCTTGAAGGCGCGCCGGCTCGTCGATGTGACCTATGAGGCGATGATGCGCGGCATCGAAGTGGTGCGCCCCGGCGTCACCACGGGCGCCATCGGCCATGCGATCCAATCCTATGCCGAAGCGCGGCGCTTCTCGGTGGTGCGCGATTTCTGCGGCCACGGCATCGGCCGCATCTTTCACGACGCGCCCTCGATCCTGCATTTCGGCGATCCCGCCGACGGTCCGGAGCTGCGCGAGGGCATGTTCTTCACGATCGAGCCGATGATCAATGCCGGCCGCTACGACGTGAAGATCCTAAGCGACGGCTGGACCGCGGTCACCAAGGACAAGTCGCTTTCGGCGCAGTTCGAGCATACCGTCGGCGTCACCAAGGACGGCTGCGAGATCTTCACCCTCTCGCCCAAGGGCTGGCACCACCCGCCTTATGAGTAATCCCCCTCACCCCGACCCTCTCCCCGCGGGGGAGAGGGAGGGTGAGGGGGATCTTCGTCAGCTAATCACGATCACCACGATCGTCGCCATCATGATCGCCATCGCCGCGATCGTCGCGGTCGCGGCGGTCGTCGTTGAACTCCGCCGCCTGCTTGCCGCCGAGCCCGGCCATGCGGCCGTTCTGGCCGACATTGAGCAAGGAGCGGTCATGCGGCGAGCAGGTCCAGTTCTCCGCATTGTTGATCTCGGCCGGCGTCGCGGTATTGGGATTGCCGAGGAAGCGCGCCTTTTCCGGATATTTGCAGAGCGGCATGGTGCGCAGGACCGGCTGTGTCGGGTTGTCGTTCTGGAACTTGGTCGCGATGATCCCGTCGGGGCCGACGCCCTGCTCCACCCAGGCTTCCATCGCGCTCAAGGGATCGAACACGTTGGGGCCCGGACCGCCGCCGCAATGATGCATGCCGGGCGCCAGGAAGAGCCGCACATTCTCCTGGACCTCGGGGATGCCGCCCTCGGTCATGGCGGCGAGATCGTTGTAATACTGGATCGAGCGGAAGGGCGTGAGCGCGGGATCGCTCAGCCCGTGATAGATGAGCAGCTTGTGGTCCTTGCCGATGAAGGAGCGGAGCTTCGCGGGATCATCGGCATCGCCCGCCTCGGTCCGCTTGTCGAAGAGCGTGAGCGCCGCATCGCTCATCGGCGTCGGCAGCGTCCCGTCGAAGGTGCGCATGTTGAAGCTGGGATTGCGCTCGACGATGTACTGGATCGCGTGATCGACGAACTGCCAGCCGAGCGGCGCCGGGGAGAAGCCGAGATTGCCCCAAGGCTCCGGCGCGTTGAGGTCGAAGGTCGCCTGCGTATTGGGTTGCGGCAGCGCCTGGCCGGGGAGGAAGAAGCCCATCGTCCACAGCGCCGCGCCGTCATTGCCGCTCAAATCGCTGATGGAGAAGCCGGGATAGATGACGTTGCCGTCGTCATCCCGCGCCGCCGAGAAATACCTCGTCAGCGTATCGACCTGTCCCGGCGTGAGGCAGTTCGCGGTCTGCCCCGGCTTGCATTGCAGCGACGCCGGATTGAAGTTGCAGGCGCCGGGGTTCTGAATGAGCCCGTCCTTGACGCCATCCGCCGCATCGCAGGCGGCGAGCGTCGCCTGATCGATCGCCGCCAGCAGGGTGAAGGGGATGAAGGTGCTGGGCGTCAATTGCTGCTTGCTGAAGATGGTGCCGGCGGCGATCGAGCGGATGCTCATGAAGGGATCGCCGGCGATGATGCCGTCATAATCGTCGGGAAAGCGCGAGGCCTCCATCAACGCCTGCCGCCCGCCATTCGAGCAACTGTCGAAATAGGCATGGCGGATCCTGCCTTGCGCGTAGAATTTCTCGGTCAGGCTCTTGGCCGCGAGCGTCACCTCATGGACGGCCCGGAAATAGTAATCGGTGAGCGCCGCCTCGTTGGGCGTGCCGTCGGGGTTGAGCGCGAAGCGGGCATCGGTGCTGCCGGATTCGTGACCGGTATCGCTGTCGACGAGGGCATAGCCCTTGACCAGCGCCGCGCCGGCGCCGCCGAGCGAGGCCGAGCCGGCAAAGCCGCCATTGCCGAGGCCCAACAGCTTGTGGTTCCAATTGGCGGGAAGCTGCATCACGAAGATGGCGGAGCCGTCGGGCGCGCCGTGGCCGGTCGTCGTCACCGTGCCCTTGATGTTGCAGAATTCCGGCAGCGTCGTCGTCGCCGGCACATCGGCGGCCGAAGTGATCGTCACATTGGGGACCCCCAAAGCCATCAGCCCCGTGACCGAGCAATCGGCCTGGGCCGGGGACGCCGCGAGGACGCCGCCCGCCGCGATCCCGAGTGCCAGGAGCGACACCGGCAGCTTAGGCCTCATTCGTCTTCCGTAATGCACCGTCATGCTGTTCCTCCAGGGTTAAGGCGCTTTGCTCATTCCGCGCGACCGGCGGCTCCCCGCGCGGTGGGAGTTCTCGGGAGAGGAGGAAAGGAAGCAATATGCCCGGCCGTAGCGTCACTTTGCCGGTCGGCCACGCGTCTCCTCCCGTATAGATTTGTCTTTATGAAACTCTAGCGACAAAGCTACCCGCGTGGCGGGTGTACGTCAATCCGCGGAAAACAATTCCGCGTCTCGGAATTTAGGGTGAGACGATGCGCCACCGGCCGTCGATGGCCACGAGGCCGAGGATGATGAGGCCGAGCCCCAGAAACTGGCGAAACGCCAGGCGCTCGCCGAGAACGAGCGCGCCGAGCAGGACCGCTCCCGCCGGCATCATCAGCGTGACCAGCATGAGATTGGTGGCACCCGCCCGCGCCAGGATATGAAAATAGAGGACATAGCCGAGCGCGGTGCACAGGAGCCCGGCGGTGACCAATGCCGCCCACACCGCCGGGCCCGGTGGATCGGGCAGGCTCCAGGGCCGATCGGCGAGCGCGACGATGGGCAACAAGAGGAGCGTGGCCGCCGTCACCTGCCCTGTCGCCGTCACGAGCGGCGAGAGGCCGAGCCGGCGGAAGCGGCGGCCATAGAGACCGGCAAGGGCATAGCAGCAAGCAGCGCCGAGGCAGGCGAGTTCTCCTGCGATATCGCCGCCCACCTGCTCGATCAGGTCAGGGCCGATCATCGCGGCGACACCGGCAAGGCCGAGAAGAATGCCGGTAAGTTTGCCCGCCGTGATCTTCTCGTCTTCCGTCGCGACATGCGCGAGCATGATCGTGAAGAGCGGCGTCGTCGCATTGAGAATCGCGGCGAGGCCGCTTGCGATGTGCGTCTGCCCCCAGGCAAGCAGGCTGAAGGGCACGGCATTGTTGATCGCGCCCATGCCGAGAAAGGCGCGCCACACCTCGCCCTGCCGCGGCACAGACTGCCCGGCGAGGCGCATGGCGACGGCGAGCGCCAGCGCCGCGAAGCCGAGGCGTCCCAGCACGACCGAGAGCGGCGGCAGTTCGGCGAGCGCCATCTTGCTAAAGAGGAAAGTCGTGCTCCACACCGCGGCGAGCGCGAGAAGCAGCAACCACTCGATGGTCCCCATCGCGATGGCCGGACGCGGTGGCATCGAAGCTCTCCGGTCGAAAACGATTGTCTAAAGGGGCGACCGCAATCGCCGCTACCCGATTGTTGCTGTCTGATTCCGACCGGCGAGGGATGATCCCGAGGGACTCCCGGCGGTGCCATCCGGTCCGATTTGCTCTAGGCTGCCAACCATCATTCAGCCGTCGCAGAGGAGAGCGCCATGACCAAGCAGATCGTCGAAGTCCCCGGCATGTCCGAGTGGATCCGCAAGGGCAAGGTGCCGCTCTCGCCCGTGGTGAAGGCGAATGGCTTCGTCTTCGTTTCGGGATTGCCGCCGATGGATCTGGCGACGGGCGGCTTCGTCAAAGGCGATATCGCCGCCCAGACCGAGCGCTGCCTGGAGCACATCAAGACCGCCCTCGACAGCGCCGGCTCATCGCTCGACAAGGTCGTCAAGGTGACGGTGTTCATCACCAACGCCGCCTATTTCACCACGGTCAACGAGATCTACGCCCGCTATTTCGGCAAGGACGCGCCGGCCCGCACCTTCGTCAATGTCGGCTCCTGGCCCGGCGCCTTCGACATCGAGATCGAGTGCATCGCGGTGGTGTAGCCGGTTGCGCGGGCACGCGCTGGCGCCGTCGCGTAGCGAAGCCGCCGACATCCTCAGGCCGATCGCCCGATCAAAGGGTTCACGACCGCAAGGCCGGGAAAACGCGTGAAATCGCGGTCGGCCGACCAGAGCTCGCGCACGCCATGGAGCCGGCACAGCGCCGCGATGCGTGCATCATGGACCCTCGGCCCGGCGATGCGGCCATCGTCGAGCAGCGTGCGCAATCCTGCCCAGTGGCCGGTCGATTCGGCGAGGAGCGCGAGGGTTGGAGATTCGAGCCAGGCATCGACCTGATCGAGGGCGCGCGCCAGGGGCGTCGGGAGTGCGTAGATGGTGAGCATTCTGTCCTGATCGTTGGCGGCGTGCGAAAACACCATCAGGCTCATGAGCTGCGTGACGGTGCCGGGCCGCTCCGAGAAGGGCACGGTCAGGCGGCGAATGGAGATTTCCCCGCGCGGGCTCGCATAGCGCGTATGCGACAGCACCGGTTTCTTCTGGGCGATGACGGTGCGGTAGACCTCGGTCAGGAAGGCGAGATACCGGCCGTGCTCCAATTCGTCGAGGAAGAGAGGGGTGATCGCCTTGCCCTTGATCCGCCGCTGCACCTCCGTGCCGATCAGCCTCACGCGAAACCGATCGCCGGCGGCTTCGACGATGGTCATGTAAGGCAGCAGTGAGGGAATGTCGGCCGGGTCGAAATCGCGACGACGCGGCAGCAGCTTCTTGCCGCGTATGCGGAGCCAATAGGCGTAAAAGGAGTCGAGCGAGGGGTCGCCGAGTTGTCGCGCCATATCCCTCTTCACCGCCTCAGCCGTCTTCACGGCTCCGGTCGTGCTCGGCCGCGAAGATCGCGCACGCCGAACAGCATAACACAACCGAGCGCGAAGGCGGCAGGACCGTTGTGCCGCCCCTCACCCCTTCGTCAGCGCAGCCTCGACATTGCGCACGAGATGGACGAGGCGGGGTCCCAGATCGGTGATCATGCGCGCGGGGTCGAAGAGATAGGCGGGCGCGCCGCAATTGAAGGCGAGGATGCTCGATCCGTCGGGAAGGGCCAGCGGCACGCCGACGGCATGAACGCTCGGATGCCATTCGCCCAAGGACACGGTGAAGCCGTGGATCTGGTAGTGCTCGATCGCCTGCTCGATGCCCTGACGCCGGCGCGGCCAGGCCGCAGCGTCGCTTTCGGCGATCGCGTCCAGCAGCGAGCGGCGCTCATCCGCGGGCAAGGCCGCGAGAAGGGCGCGCCCCATCGCGGTGGTGGCGATCGGAATCCAGGAGCCGACGTCCAGCGGCACGGCAAGCGCGCGGCTCGGCCGGACATTCTCGATATAGACCATGTCGAGACGGTTGCGGCTGCCGAGCGACACCGAGGCAGTGGCGTATTCCGCCAATTCCTGCATGTAAGGGCGCGCAATCCGCCTGATGCCCATGCCCGACAACACCGAATAGCCTAAGGCGAGAACACCGGCGGCGAGCCGGTACTTCCCCATGCGCTCCGAATATTCGAGATAGCCCAGTTGCGTCAGCGTATAGGTGAGGCGCGACACGGTGGGCTTCGGCAATCCCGTGCGCGCCGCGATTTCCTGATTGCCGAGCAGGCCGTCATGGGCGCCGAAGACGCGCAGGATCTCCAAGCCGCGGGCGAGCGCGGTCACGAAGTTGCGGTCCTTCTCAGTCGCGGCGTCGCCGGTTTCATCCTCGGCGAGCTCGCGCGCGCGTTGGCGCAGTATACGCAAGCTGTTGGTCCCCTGCTCTTTCGGATCACCGGAGCGGCGTCCACTCGAACTCGATCTCGCATTCGCCGGGAATGACGAGTGCGAGCCGAGCTGATGCGACTTACCCGCGTGCTCCGAACCGGTTGCCTGACCTCGATCGGCGCATGTTAACCATATTCGCTCGCCGGAAAAAGCGAGCGCTGCGGCGCGGGCGGCGGAGCTGCGTCTCGGCGCAGCCCCGCCGCTCGTCCATCAGTCACGGTCGCGGTCGTCGCGATCGTGGTCACCGTCGTGACGATCGTCATTGCCCTCGGCCGCTTGGGGCAATCCCAGCCCGGCCATGACGCCGTTGGTGCCGACGCGCAGCAGCGAGCGGTCATGCGGCGAGCATGTCCAGTTCGCGGCGTTGTTGATCTCGGCCGCCGACGCCTTGTCGGGATTGCCGAGGAAGCGTGCCTGTTCCGGGAACTTGCAGAGCGGCATCGTGCGCGCGACGCCCTGGGACGGCGTATCGTTCACGAATTTGGTGGCGACGATTCCATCGGGCGCCTCGCCATGCTCGACCCAGTTCTCGAGCGCGGTCAGCGTGTCGAAGCTGTTGGGGCCCGGCCCGCCGCCGCAGTGATGCATGCCCGGCGCCAGGAACAGGCGGACATTCTCCTGGAGCTCGGCGAGGCCGCCCTGGCGCTGCGCCAGATCCTCATACCATTGGATCGAGCGGATCGCGGTCAAGGCGGGATCGCTGAAGCCGTGATAGACGAGAAGCTTGCGGTTCTTGTCGATGAAGGGATCGAAGGCGGCGGGATCGTCGGCATCGCCGGCCTCGGTGCGGCGGTCATAGAGGCTGAGCGTCGCATCGCTGAGCGGCGCAATGGCGGGGCCGCCGAAATCGCGCATGTTGAAGTTGGGATCGCGCTCGACGAAATAGCGGATCGCGTGATCGACGAATTGCCAGCCCAAGGGCGCCGGCCCGAAGCCGTCATTGCCCCAGGGCTCCTTTGCGGCGAGATCGAAGGTCGGCTGGGTGTCGCCCGCCGGCAGCGCCTGGCCCGGCAGGAAGAAGCCATTGGTCCATGCCGCCTCGCCGTCCGTGCCGCCGAGATCGCTGACGGTGAAGCCGGGATAGACGACATTGCCGTCATCGTCGCGCGCGCCGGTGAAATAGGCCTTGAGCGTCTGGACCTGCCCGTCGGTGAAGCCGGGGATGCAATTCGTCGTCTGTCCCGGCTTGCATTGCAGCGATTTCGGATTGAAGTTGCAGGCAGCGGGGTTCTGGATGAGCCCGTCCTTCACGCCGTCGAGCGCGTCGCAGGAGGCGAGCACCGCCTGATCGATCTGGGCGAGCAGGGTGAAGGGGATGAAGTTCTGCGGCTGCAATTGCTGCTTGTGGAAATTCGGCCCGCCCGCGATCGAGCGCAGGCTCATGAAGGGATCGCCCGCGATGATCCCGTCGAAATCATCGGGGAAGCGGGACGCCTCGACGAAGGCCATGCGTCCGCCATTGGAGCAGCCGTCGAAATAGGCTTTGCGGATCTTGCCTTGCCCGTAGAAGCCCTCGACAAGCTGCTTACCGGCGAGCGCGACTTCATGCGTCGCGCGGAAATAGTAGTCGGTGAGCGCCGCCTCGTTTGGCGTGCCGTCCGGGTTCAAGGACCACCGCGCATCGGTGACGATGCCGGTGAAGTCGGCGGGCGTGAAGCCGTGACCGGTATGCCCGAGATCGGAGATCGCCACAGCGTAGCCCTTGGGGAGCGCCTGCGCTGCATCGACGGGATTGTCGGAGCCGAACTGCACGATCGGCGCCCCGGCGAATCCGCCCTCGCCCTTGTAATAGAATTTGTGATTCCAATTGGCGGGAAGCTGCATCTCGAACTGCGCGAGCCCGTCGGGCGCACCGAAGCCCTTGGTCGTCAACGCGCCATGGATGTCGCAGAATTCCGGATTGGCGCCCGATGCCGGCGTGTCGATCGCGGCGAGCACGACGAGGTTGGGCACGCCCAACTCGTTGAGCGCACCGACATTGCAGCCGGACAGCGCCGCCGAAGCGGATGAGGAGGCGAAGGCGCCTCCCGCCAATGCTCCCAAGGCAATGAGCGAGACCGAGAGCCTCGGCCGCGCCTTCTCATGCTGCTTTCCCATCATCGGCTCCCTCCAGATTGGCGATCGGATGCGTGTCGCCCCATGCCGGGTTCATCGCCCGATGCCTCGGCACGGGGCCACGAGGCGCGGGCCGTCGAAGAGCGGCGGCGGCATTTGCCGCGGCAAAGCTGGATGATGGGTCGGGGGCCGAAGACGGCCCATGCGCGGAGCAAGGGCTCGGGTCCCATGCGCGCGTTATCCTCCCGTCGGGATGGTTTTGTGCAACTCTTGGTGAAACCGTAATCGCCGGTCGGGAGACCGTCAAGATGCGAAAATCTATTTCGCGGTGTGGAATTCGGGTGAGGTCGCCGAAGGCTCTAAGCGCTCCTTGGCTTGACCCAGCACGGCGCGGATGGCCGCCGGACTCAGCCCGTCGCGGGCCATGAGCAACAGAGCGATGGGATCGTCGAGGAGATCATCGATCGAAGGCTCGGTATTGCGGATATACATGCGACCACCACCACTACGGCAGCAGGATGCCACAGAGCGATGACACGATCGCTACAGCAATGGGGCCGAAAATTGCCCTCTTTGTGGTGAGAAATGGTGACGATCAGACGCCTTGCTCGGGAGCGCGGTAGATCGTGGCCGGGGGTGGTGCGCCGCCCTTTTCCGGCAGCTTGGGCTGAGGCAGCGGATGGAAGACCGGCTCGCGCTTGTCCCAGGAACGCTCGAAAGGAAGCTGCATGACGATGCCGCCACCGTGTTGTGCAGCATTTTCCTCAACCGCTTTCTGAAGCGCGGTCGCGGTCTTCTGATCCCAGGGAAGCACGTAATAGCGCGGCTCCTGAACGCCGGGGAGCTGAAGCCAGAGATAGATCCCCGCCCCCTCCAACAGGTACGAGCCCAGCACCTTGGCGTCGCCGTCGCGGCTGCGCAGCACCTCGAGTCGCGTCGATTTCGGCCGCCCCAGCATGTCCGAATAGCCGAAGAACAGCCCGGCCAGCACGAGAGCGAAGAAAACGCTGACCGCGGCGCGCCGCCGGCGATTGCCGAGCGGCATGCCGATAAACGCATAGAGTCCAAGGACAAGCGCAAGCGAGATGAATGCGAGGATGAAGGGTGTCATTTGCCGTCCCGCTGCTTCGCCCAGGCGGCGCGCAGATCCTTGTGGATGCGGTTGAGGCTGCCCGGCAGCAGATGACCCTTGTCATCCAATCGAAAGCGGAAGACGGTCGTCTCCTGCCCGACATAGGTGAGCGTGAAATCGGAGTGGAGGAGATTGACGACCTCGCCGTCTGGGCCGCGCACGGAGACCTTCGCCGTCACCGGCACCGGAAAATGATTGTCGAGCGAGCGATAGAGATGGGCATTGACCGTGTATTCGCCCGGCCACAGCCCGCGGCCATAGGCGATCTCGTAATTCATCGAGACGGGATCGCCGGAGTGGCCGAGATCGTCGCGCAGCAGATTGAAGATCATGCCGGCCTTGTTGGAATAGCCGACCGGCACATCGCCCGGCGCCTCGACCCAGAGATCGACATCGGCATCGATCTTGTCATCCCAATGGATGTCGACGATGACGCTGCCGGGCGGCGTCGCACCGCTCGCCGCCTCTTCCTTCTTCCGGACATTGGCGAGCGCCACGGCACCGATGACGAGATAGGCGAAGACGAGGAGAAACAGCATGTCTCGGAACGAGACGTTCATTCCGCGCCACATCGGCCTATCTCCCCGACCTCACCGGTCAAACCTCCTGACGCGCCAGCAGATGCGCGTTGGTGCCGAGCCAGAGATAACCGACACAGGCGAGGAGATTGGTGTAGAGCGCCGTCCCCGAGCCGATATAGATCGACGTCACCACCTGCTTGAAGTCGCTGAAATTCTGCGCCTTGTCGGCGGAGAGGTCGCTCACCGTGATGATCAGGCCGAGCACGGTGCCGACCATGCCGAGATAGACGAGCGCATTGCCCGCCCAGCGCACGCTCTGCCAATCTCGGCGCAGCACGCAGACCAGCCCCCAGCCGAAAAGCGCGGTGATGAGATAGCACATGCCGGATTCATCGGCCTGATAAGGCTTGGACAGCCAGCCCTCGGCCCAGGCGGCGCCCAGAAATGCCGCGCCGGTGAGGTTGAGCACGGCAAAACGCGCCGTGAAGGCGCTGAGGGCGGGCGGCGGGAAGGCCTGCGTGAGCTTGTCCTGCTGATCCCGCACGGCGATCGCCGGTGCGGCGTCCAGAATGACGGCGGAGTGACGCAGCTTGGAAAGAGCCGTGAACATCGTGCTCTCCATCGGACTGCTCGTCCGCTAACCATGCTGCCGGCAAATGCTTAAATTCCCGCTAACGTGGTAAATTCTTGATGAATCGACGCGTGAGAGGAGATTGGGTTGGAGCCGCCACGCCGAACGCCCTCCGCCGCTGCTGCGCATGAGCCCGAAAAGCCGCATTATCTCGGCCATCGCGAGCGCCTGCGCGAGAGACTGCTCGCCGCCGGTGCGGACGCGCTCCCCGATTACGAACTCCTCGAATTCCTGCTCTTCGCGGCGCGGCCGCGCGGCGACACGAAGCCGCTCGCCAAGGCGCTGATCCAGCGCTTCGGCAGCTTCGCCGCGGTGCTCGGCGCGGACAAGGAGGCGCTGCTCGATGTCGAGGGAATGGGCGAGGCCTCCGCCGCCGCGCTCCTCGCCATACGCGCCGCCGCCCAGCGGTTCCTCCGCGCGGACCTGACGCAGCGGCCGGTGATCGGCTCCTGGCGGGCGCTCATCGATTACTGCACGGCGGCGGCCGGATATGCGGCGGTGGAAGAATTTCGCCTGCTCTTCCTCGACAAGCGCAACGGATTGATCGCCGATGAGCGGCAGCAGCGCGGCACGGTCGATCACACGCCGGTCTATCCGCGAGAGGTGGTGAAGCGCGCGCTGGCGCTCGGCGCTTCCGCCATCATCATGGTGCACAACCATCCCTCCGGCGACACCACCCCGTCGCGCGCGGATATCGAGATGACGCGGGCCGTCGCCAATGCGGTCGCAGCGGTCGGCATCGCGCTGCACGACCACATCATCATCGGCCGCGGCCGGCATGCGAGCTTCAAGAGCTTGGGGCTGCTCTGAGCGCGGCAGGGATGCCGCTCGCCATTCCTTATCGCATCATGCAGCCGGGAGAAGCACCTGGAATTCGGGCGTGCCGATGTCGTTCCGGGTAAGCGATCTCGCTCGGCGGAAAGCGGCTTCGACCTTCGCACCATCGGCGCCCTCGACGGTGAACCGAGCCAGGAGCGACAGCGGTTTGGCGGGATCGCGAAGTTCGGCGCGGAACGCCTGAAGGATCGCTGTCGTATCGTCCGCAGCATCGATGGTGACGGTGCTCATGGCTTTCTCGACCACCGAAGGTGAATTGCGAAGAGCGGTGGCGCGGCCGCTCAAGCGGCCGCGACTTCCGTGCCCGCCGCGCCGAATTCCTCGACGCAGGTGATGGCTCCGGTCCGGTCAGGTTGGGAAATACTTTGGCGGCAGAACGACCGAGCCGGTCTCCAGCAGCGATTTGAGGTTGGAGAGGATCTGCGGCCAGCCGTCGGAGACGGCGCCGATGAATTTCGAGCCTTCGCGCTCGATGCTGTGCGTTACCGTCAATTTGACGGCGCCGTCAGTGGTCTCGATCTCCATGGTGCACAAGGACCAGCCCTCCGCCTTGAATTCGGGCTTGAACTCGTTGCGCCAACGGATGCCCAACCGCTTGGCGGGTTCGAAGGCGACGATCTCGCCGGCATCGGCCGCGCGGCCGTCCGGGAACAAAAGCTTCCAGGATCCGCCAACCCGCCAATCGGCCTCGGGATGGGCGCCGCGCCAATATTGCTTTGCGAAATCGGGGCTCATCAGCGCGGCCCAAAGTTTTTCCGGCGTCGTGCGGATATAGGTGACGTAAACGAATTTGCTTCCGGCTTTGTCAGTCATGATTTTCTCCTTCGAGGTTTTCCTTGAGGGCAGAAAGCGCGCTCAAGCGTGGTTGCTCAAACTTGCTGATCCAGCGTTCGGCGATCTCGTTGATCGGAACCGGATTGATGAAATGCAGCTTCTCCCGGCCCTGGCGCTGCGATGACAGGAGGTTCGCCTCTTCGAGGATCGCCAGATGCTTCGCCACGGCTTGTCTTGTCATGTCGAGTCCCTGGCACAGGTCGCCGAGCGTCTGGCCATTCCGCTGATGCAGCCGATCCAGCAACCGCCGGCGGCTCGAATCGGCCAAAGCCCGGAAAACAGCGTCATCATCGATCGTCACAATACGTAACCTTTCGGTTCCCTATATAGGCAACCGTTTGGTTGCCTGTCAAGCGCGATTTTGCGCTTCGCGGCCGACCGCCCAAGGAGAGCCGGGCGATACTCGAAATTGTGTTGCACGAATCCCACGCCCGAACCGCGGCGGCGGGCCGCAGCGGATGAAGTGGCGATCAAATTGTTTATCCCGCGATGGCTCAGGTATTTCCCTTGAATGGCGGCGAAACCGCCGAGGCGCCGGACAATCTGCTCGCGGCAACGCTTTCGGCTTTGCCGGATCCTTGGACGCTGCTGATCGATCGGCGGATCGGCGATGGGCTGGAGCCCGTCGATGTCGTGCTGATCCATCCCGAAATCGGCATCGCGCTGGTGGACAACGCGCCCCGCGATCCCGCCGCCTCTGCCGCAGCCTTGCGGGCGCGGCTGGAGAGCGAGCGGTTCAGTGAATTTTTCCCCGGCGAGCTGCCCGTCGTCGCGCTGTCCGTGGCATCGGAGGAGATCGCCGAGATCGGCGATCGGCTCGCCGCCGCGTTCGATGCTGCGCCGCGCCTGACGATCGAGGATCGCGACTGGGCCGATGCGGTGATCGAGCTGCTCCTCGTCCCCGAAGATTTGAGCATGGCGCCGATGGGCGGGGCCGCGCGGTCCAACCCTGCCCCGACCCCCTCGCCGCTCTTCGAGCCGCCGGCGGCGCCGGTTCCTGAGCCACGCCACGCGCCGCAGGGCGAGACCGGCATACCCCCGCTGCACCTGATGGCGGACTGGCGGCCAAGCGATGAGGAGGCGCGCGCCGGCACGCGGCGATGGGCGATCGCGGCGGCGGCGATCTTCATCCTCCTGGCCGCTGCCGGAATGGCCTGGGAGCTTGGCGATGACGGCTCCGGCGAGGCCACGCTTACGGCCGCGCGGCAAGTCGAGGTGCCGGTGACGGCGGCACGTGATACCCAGATGGCACCCGCCAAGAGCGCGCCGGCGCCGGCGCCATCCCCTCCCCCGGTGCCGCCACGCCCGCTTCTCGTCTTCGCGGCAAAGCCGATGGTGCCGCCCCCTCGCCCGCTGCCACGGGTGGCCTTCGTCGAAGCGCCCAAATTTGTCGCCAAAGAAAAGCCGCCGACCCCGGCAGCCGTTCAGACGGCCGATCGCGCGCCGCCGCAAGCCACCCCCATCGCGGCCGCCGAGCCGCCGCCGACGCCGGTGCAGACGCCCAAGCCCGCACCGCCGCCCCACATCGCCAAGGCGGAACCGCCGCCCCCGGCGAAGCGACCGCCGCCGCAGCATGTAGCCGCCGCGCCGGCACGGGCGCCTGAGCACGCCATCGAGCGCGCCGATCACCCGCCGATCGACGCGGCCGACCTCCCGCCGCTCGACGATGCTCTCCCGACGCCGCCGCCCGCCCCGCCCACCCAGGCGGCAGAAGCACCCCCGCCGCGCGAGACCGTCGCCTCACGCGAGCCGCCGACGCGGCTGCCGGAGATCAGCAACGACGCCGTGCCGGCACCGAAGATCGGCCCGCCCATTCCGCTGGCGCATCCGCCCTGGCAACCCCAGAGCGGCAGCACCCTGCCGCGCACGCGAGCCGTGGCGGAGGCGCCGCCCAACGCGGCCAATGGCAAGAGCCAGGAGTGCCGACCCTATACGGCCGATACGAGCCTCACCGGGCGCAGCCTTCCCGTGCGCGGCATGGCCTGCCGGGGCGCGGATGGGCAGTGGCGGCTCGTGAGCGAGCTGCCGGCGCGCTGACACGGCCCGCCGCGAGAGTTGCGTGCCGGCGGAGGCTGGGCTAAGCCTCGGTCTCGCTTCCAAACGCGGCTCTGCCGGCATGATCCCACGCTACAGCCGACCCGAGATGAGCGCCATCTGGGCGCCCGAGAACCGGTTCCGCATCTGGTTCGAGATCGAGGCCCATGCCTGCGACGCGCTGGCGGCCGCCGGCATCATTCCGGAAAGCGCCGCCCGCGCGATCTGGGAGAAAGGCAAATTCGAGGTCGAGCGCATCGACGAGATCGAGCGCGAGACCAAGCACGACGTGATCGCCTTTCTCACCAATCTCGCCGAGCATATCGGCCCCGAGGCGCGGTTCCTGCATCAGGGCATGACCTCGAGCGACGTGCTCGATACCTGCCTCGCCATGCAGCTTAAGCAGGCCGCCGACATTCTGCTCAAAGACATCGATCACCTGCTCGCGGTGCTGAAGCGCCGCGCCTTCGAGCACAAGCACACGCTGACCGTGGGACGGAGTCACGGCATCCATGCCGAACCCACCACCTTCGGCGTCAAGCTCGCGGGCTTCCATGCCGAGTTCCAGCGCGCGCGCCGACGGCTTGAAGAGGCGCGCAGCGAGATCGCCACTTGCGCCATCTCCGGCGCTGTCGGCACCTTTGCCAATATCGAGCCGGCGATCGAGGATTACGTGGCGAAGAAGCTGGGCCTCACACCCGAGACGGTCTCGACGCAGATCATTCCGCGCGACCGCCATGCTTTCTTCTTCGCCACGCTTGGCGTGATCGCGAGCTCCGTCGAACGGCTTGCCACCGAGATCCGCCATCTCCAGCGCACTGAAGTGCGCGAAGCCGAGGAATATTTCGCGCCGGGCCAGAAAGGCTCATCCGCGATGCCGCACAAGCGCAACCCGGTGCTCACCGAGAATCTGACCGGGCTCGCACGCCTCGTGCGCGGCACGGTGATGCCGGCCCTGGAGAATGTGGCGCTCTGGCACGAGCGCGACATCTCGCATTCCGCCGTCGAGCGGGTGATCGCGCCCGATGCGACGATCGCGCTCGATTTCGCGCTGGCGCGGCTGGCGGGCGTCATCGACAAGCTCGTGGTCTATCCCGAGGCGATGCGGCGCAATCTCGACCGGCTCGGCGGCTTGGTCCATTCGCAACGCGTGCTCCTCGCCTTGACACAGGCGGGGATGAGCCGCGAGAGCGCCTATCAAGCGGTGCAGCGCAACGCCATGCGCGTGTGGGAAGGGACGGATCGCTTCCTCGATCTCCTCAAGGCCGATCCGGACGTGGCGCGGCATCTCTCGCCCGCGCAACTCGAGGCGCAGTTCGACGACGCCTATCACACGAAACATGTCGACACGATCTTCCGCCGGGTGTTCGGCGGCGCTTAGCATTACCGACGTCGCTTACCCCACCCCCGCGGAGCGGGAGGGTGAGGTGGGGCCGACAAGCTGATCGGACTTACCTCGAACCTTCAACCTGCCGCTTCGCTTCCGCCGCGAAGCGATCGAGTTCGACGCGAAGCCTTGCCGCATCGAAGTTGACCTTCTTCCTCGCGAGATCATCGGCGGCTTTGGCGATGAGCCGGTCGTCGGCGCGCTTCACGGCATCGGCTTCGACGAAATCGCGGGCATAAGCCTGCGCCCCCTCGCCGGAGAGGCCCAGATGCTCGGCGATCCATAGGCCGAAGAGCCGGTTGCGCCTGGCCCTCGCCTTGAAGGCGAGTTCCTGGTCGTGTTGGAACTTGCGCTCGAAGCCCTGCTCGCGCTCATCGAAGCTGCTCATGGCGGGTTTCCTTTGTCCGAAGGCTGGCGCGCCTGACGCCCGTCGCTATATATGGCGCGGTCGACGTTTTGCGAGTGGCCCATGTGCACCTTGATCATCTTGCGGCGGCCCGAGCAGGAATGGCCGGTACTGCTCGCCGCCAATCGCGACGAGATGATCGGCCGGCCCTGGCGCCCGCCGGCGCGGCATTGGCCGGACCGGCCCGAGGTGACGGCGGGGCTCGACGAGCTCGCCGGCGGCTCCTGGCTCGGGCTCAACGATCACGGCGTCATCGCCGGCATCCTCAACCGCTTCGGCACGTTGGGTCCTGCTCCCGGGCAACGCTCGCGCGGCGAGCTCGTGCTGGAGGCGCTCGATCATGCCGATGCGCGCGATGCCGCCGAAGCGCTCGCCGCGCTCGACCCGCGCGCCTATCGGCCGTTCAATCTCATCATCGCCGATGATCGCGACACCTTCTGGCTGCGCCACGCCGAAGCGAGCGGCCGGGCGCCGATCGAGGTCAGGCCGATCGAGCCAGGGCTTTCGATGATCGCCGCAGGCGATCTCGACGAGACCGAGACGCCCCGCCTCCGGCGCTACCGGCCGCGCTTTGAAGCGGCGCCGCCGCCCGATCCGGGCCGAGGCGATTGGTCCGCTTGGGAAACGCTCCTCGCCGATGACGAGACCGTGGCGCAAGACGGCCCGGCCGGCGCCATGAGATTCGCGACCGAGCGCGGCTTCGCGACCGTGTCGAGCGCCCTGATCGGACTGCCGCGGCAGGGCGCCGGGGAAAAGCCGGTCTTTCGCTTCCGCTCCTGGCAGCCGCGCCCGTCATCCTGGCAGAATGTGGCGCTCTGAAGCCGCCGTGGGGCGGCGTTGTTTCACCCCGGCCGCCTTGCTATACAGCATGACAGCCCGGCGCCTCCGCAAGGTCCCGCCGACCGTTTCTTTGACGTTGCTCCCCGCAGGTTCCGGCCATGACCCGACGCAAGCAAGTCTATGAAGGCAAGGCCAAGGTGCTCTTCGAAGGTCCCGAGCCGGGCACCCTGGTGCAATACTTCAAGGATGATGCCACGGCGTTCAACAATCAGAAGAAGGGCACGATCACCGGCAAGGGCGTGCTCAACAACCGCATCAGCGAATTCCTCATGATGAAGATCGCGGAGATCGGCATCCCCACCCATTTCGTGCGCCGCCTCAACATGCGCGAGCAGCTCGTCAAGGAGGTCGAGATCATTCCGATCGAGGTCGTGGTGCGCAACGTCGTGGCGGGCTCTCTTGCCAAGCGCTTCGGTCTCGCCGAAGGGGCGCCTCTGCCGCGCTCGATCGTCGAGTATTACTACAAGAATGACGGTCTGGGCGATCCCATGTGCTCGGAGGAGCACATCACCGCCTTTGGCTGGGCGACGACGCAGGATCTCGACGAGATCATGCAGATGTCGCTGCGCATCAACGATTTCCTCATCGGCCTCTTCCTCGGCATCGGCATCAAGCTCGTCGATTTCAAGCTCGAATTCGGCCGCCTCTACAACAATGACGAGATGCGCATCGTGCTCGCCGACGAGATCAGCCCCGATAATTGCCGGCTCTGGGACCTCAAGACCAACGAGAAGATGGACAAGGACCGTTTCCGGCAGGATCTGGGCCGCGTCGAAGAAGCCTATCAGGAGGTCGCGCGCCGCCTCGGCATTCTGCCCGAAGGCGGCCCCGGCGACCTCAAGGGAACGCAGACGGTGCAGTAGTGAAAGCGCGCGTCCACATCATGCTCAAGGCGGGCGTGCTCGACCCGCAAGGCAAGGCGATCGCGCATGCGCTGGGCTCGCTCGGCTTCGCGGGCGTCAATGAGGTGCGCCAGGGCAAGGTGATCGATCTCGACCTTGCCGACACCGACCCGGCGCGCGCCCGCGCCAGTGTCGAATCGATGTGTCAGCAGCTTCTCGCCAACACGGTCATCGAGAGCTACCAGATCGAGATCAAGGGCTGAATTCAGCGACGGCCGAGCACCCCGAGGAGGCCGGGCAGATTGGCATTCTTGAGCCGGCGCCGCGCGAGCTTGGGCGCGCTTTGCGCGATGCGCCGCCGCGTCTCGCCATCGAGATCGTCGAAGCTCTCGACCGCGGCGTCGTAGCTGTCCTGGCTGCGGTCGCGCAGCAATTGCTGGAGCCGCGCGACGACGGGCGCCTCGATGCCGACCACCTGAAGCGTCGCCGTGGCGAGCACGGCAATCGCCTTGCGCTCCTGTTCGTCGAGCAAGAAATCGACCATCACCACTCTCCTCGGCGCGCATCATAGCATGTCCGGCAACGCGTCGCCGAGACGAGGGTTCGAGCCGACGACGCGCCGAAATTAACCATATTTGCCGAACCGATCGAGCGAACCTCGCGGAACGCGCGAGAGATGCGATCGTTCCCAAATCAGGAGCCACTGCAACGGAGGATCCTGATGGCCACGACTAAGCAAAAGCGCAAGGTCAAGAAGGTGATGCACGAGCACAAGCACGGCACGCTCAAGAGCGGCTCGGGGCGCAAGGTGAAGAGCCGCAAGCAGGCGATCGCGATCGCCATGTCCGAGTCGGGACAGTCGCGCAAGAAGCGGAGCAAGGGCCGTGCCAGGAAATCCACACGCACCCGCTCCGCGAAGGGCTCGCGCAGCCGCAAACGCAGCTCGAAATAGACGCAAAGCGGGCGATGCTTGATCGCCGGCGGAGGGCGGGGTATCTCCCTTCTCATCCCGCCTTCCCCGCGCGAGGCCCGCCCCGATGCAAGCTGCCGTCATCGTCTTTCCCGGCTCGAACCGCGAGCAGGACGTCGTCGACGCGCTGACACGCAGTGCGGGGAAGCCGCCGCTCAAAGTGTGGCATCGCGACACGGAGCTCCCCAAGGCCGATCTCCTCGTCATTCCCGGCGGCTTCTCCTATGGCGATTACCTCCGCTGCGGCGCCATGGCGGCGCATTCGCCGATCATGCGCGAGGTGAAGGCGCGCGCCGAGCGCGGCACGCCGGTGCTCGGCATCTGCAACGGCTTCCAGGTGCTGACCGAGGCGGGGCTTCTCCCCGGCGTGCTGCTCACCAACAAGACGCTCAAATTCCACTGCAAGGATGTCGATCTTCGCGTCGAGACGAGCCAGAGCGTCTTCACCGCGCGCTATGAGCAGGGCCAGGTGATCCGCGTGCCGGTGGCGCATCATGACGGCAATTACTTTGCCGATCCGGCGACGCTCGACCGCCTTGAAGAGCGCGGCCTCGTCGCCTTCCGCTATTGCACGCCCGAGGGCGAGCTGACCGAGGAGGCCAATGCCAATGGCTCCGCGCGCAATATCGCCGGCATCTTCAACGAGACGAAGACCATCCTGGGGTTGATGCCGCATCCCGAGGACGCGACGGACCCGCTTTTGGGCGGCACCGACGGCCGCGCCTTCTTCGACGGTCTGGTCGAGGCGCTCTCTTGAGAGACGTCGAGATCACGCCGGAAGTCGTCGCGCAGCACGGGTTGACGGCGGAGGAGTTCGCGCGCGCCGTCAGGATCATGGGCCGCACGCCGAACTTGACGGAGCTTGGCATCTTCTCGGTCATGTGGAGCGAGCACTGCTCCTACAAATCCTCGAAGAAATGGCTGCGGCGGCTGCCGACCACGGGACCGCGCGTCATCTGCGGTCCCGGCGAGAATGCCGGGGTCGTCGATATCGGCGACGGGCAGGCGGCGATCTTCAAGATCGAGAGCCACAACCACCCCTCCTTCATCGAACCCTATCAGGGGGCCGCCACCGGCGTCGGCGGCATCCTCCGCGATGTCTTCACCATGGGCGCGCGGCCGATCGCGAACCTCAATGCGCTGCGGTTCGGCAGCCCCGATCATCCGAAGACGCGGCACCTCGTCGCGGGCGTGGTCGCCGGGATCGGCGGCTATGGCAATTGCGTGGGCGTGCCGACGGTCGGCGGCGAGTGCAATTTCCACCCCTCCTATAACGGCAACATCCTCGTCAATGCGATGACGGTCGGCATCGCCGACGCCAACCGCATCTTCTATTCGGCCGCCGCCGGTCCAGGGAATCCCGTGATCTATGTTGGCGCCAAGACGGGGCGCGACGGCATCCATGGCGCCACGATGGCATCGGCCGAGTTCAGCGAGGATTCCGAAGCGAAGCGCCCGACGGTGCAGGTCGGCGATCCCTTCACCGAGAAGCTGCTGATCGAAGCCTGTCTCGAATTGATGGCCAGCGATGCGATCGTCGCGATCCAGGATATGGGCGCGGCGGGCCTCACCTCCTCCTCGGTCGAGATGGCGGGCAAAGGCGGGCTCGGCATCGAGCTCGATTTGGACCGCGTGCCGGTGCGCGAGGAGGGCATGACGGCCTACGAGATCATGCTGTCCGAGAGCCAGGAGCGGATGCTCATGATCCTGAAGCCGGGCAGCGAGGGAGCGGCGCGGCGCGTCTTCGAGAAATGGGAGCTCGATTTCGCCGTCATCGGCAAGGTGACGGAGACGGGGAAGCTCGTGCTCCGCATGCGCGGCGAGACCGCGGCGGAGATGCCGGTCGGCCCGCTCGTCACCGAAGCGCCGGTCTACGACCGGCCTTGGATCGCCACGCCGCCGGCCCCTGAGCTCCGCGCCGAAGACGTGCCGGCGCGCGACATCATGGCATCGCTCAAAGAGCTTCTGGCCTGTCCCGATCTCGCCTCGAAGCGCTGGATCTGGGAGCAGTATGACCATCTCGTCATGGGCCACACCGTGCAGCGCCCCGGCGGCGATGCGGCGGTGGTGCGGCTTCCCGGCAAGCACAAGGCGCTCGCGCTCGTCACCGACTGCACGCCGCGCTATTGCGTGGCCGATCCCAAGCGCGGCGGCGCGCAGGCGGTGGCCGAGACCTGGCGCAATCTCACCGCCGTCGGCGCGACGCCCATTGCCATTACCGACAACATGAATTTCGGCAATCCCGAGCGGCCGCAGATCATGGGGCAGTTCGTCGGCTGCGTCGAAGGCATGCGTGAGGCGTGCCTCGCGCTCGACTATCCCGTCGTTTCCGGCAATGTCTCGCTCTATAACGAGACCAATGGCAGCGGCATCCTGCCGACGCCGGTGGTGGGGGGCGTCGGCCTCATCGAGGATGCGCGGAAGACCGTCTCGCTCGCCTTCAAGAAGGAAGGCGAGGCCATCCTGCTGGTCGGCGAGACCAAGGGGCATCTCGGCAGCTCGCTCTATCTGAGGGAGATCCTGGGACGCGAGGATGGCGCGCCGCCGCCGGTCGATCTCCTGGCCGAGCGGCGCAACGGCGATGCCGTTCGCGCCGAGATCGCCGCGGGCCGCCTCTCCGCCTGCCACGACGTGGCCGATGGCGGATTGCTGGTGGCGCTGGCCGAGATGGCGATGGCCGGCGGGATCGGCGCGACCATCGCCGTGCCGGAAGGGCTTCCCGCCCATGCCTTCCTCTTCGGCGAGGATCAAGCTCGTTACGTTCTCGCAACGAACGATCCCGAAGAGATCACGGCGCGGTTCGCCCAACAGGGAATCCCGGTCCGGCGGCTCGGCACCACCGGCGGCCTCTCGTTGACAGTCGCGGGCGCCGGTGCCATATCCACGGCAGAGTTGCGACGGCTCAATGAAGCGTGGCTGCCCCGATATATGGCGGCTTCGTAGCGGTCTCGACCGGAGGCATGTCATGGCCATGGACGCGGCGACGATCGAGCAGCTGATCAGGGCGGGCCTCCCCGATGCGCAGGTGACGATCGAAGATCTGCGCGGCGATGGCGATCACTACGCCGCCTATGTCGTCTCGGCCGCCTTCAAGGGCAAGAGCCGCGTCCAGCAACATCAGATGGTCTATCAGGCGCTACGCGGCCGCATGGGCAACGAATTGCATGCGCTCGCGCTTCAGACGAGCGCGCCCGAGGACTGAACGAGCTTCACTAGGGGATGCGAGATGACGACCAACACCACCGTGACCGACCGTATCAAGCAGGACATCGCCGATAACAGCGTCGTGCTCTACATGAAGGGCACGCCGGTCTTCCCGCAATGCGGCTTCTCCGCGGCCGTGGTGCAGATCCTCACCCATTTGGGCGTGAAGTTCAAAGGCATCGACGTCCTCTCGGACCCGGAGATCCGCCAGGGCATCAAGGAATTCTCGAGCTGGCCGACCATCCCGCAGCTCTATGTCAAAGGCGAGTTCGTCGGCGGCTGCGACATCGTTCGCGAGATGTTCGAGGCGGGCGAGCTGAGCGATTTCCTCAAGAGCAAAGGCATCGAGACGCGCGCCGCCTGACCCGCAGGCCGTCCATCGATCTTCATTCACGAAAGTCGGTAAGCTGCAAAAGCGATGGTGCGTGCTTCGAGACGCGCGCCATGCACGGACAACCCGTTCGATCGCTTTGCGATCGAACCCTTCGGGGCCGCGCGTCGCAGCGCGGCCGGGTTGTCCAGCATGAGGGCAGACCCGACGTGGCCTTATCCTGAGGAGCGAGCGAAGCTCGCGTCTCGAAGGACGCACCGTGTCGATCCAGCATTCTGGTCGCCCGGTCCTTCGACAGGCGCGCGATGCGCGCACGCTCAGGACGAGAACTCTTCTTAGTGCCATTACCAATTTACCTCACCTGAGCTAGCGCCGAAGGCGCTTGTCGAAGGGCGGGACATCAATGCAGCAACGATCCGCGCTACGAGGAGCCAAGCCGCGCGCGCAACCTGCCGACGATCCCCGCCGGGAAGAAATAGACGATCAGCACGAAGAGCACGCCGAGCCAGAGGAGCCAGCGGTCGGGATGGAAGAGCGCGGGGAGGATCGGCCAGCCGGCAAAGGCGTCCGAGATCGCGCCCATCGTCGGCTGCAGATAATATTCCGCCATGATGATGATGACCGCGCCGAGCACGGGGCCATAGAGCGTCCCCATGCCGCCGATCACCACCATGAGAAGGATATCGACCATCACGCTGAAGGAGAGCGTGGTCGCCGGTCCGTTGTAGCCATTGAGCAGCGCCATCAGCACGCCGGCGAGGCTCGCCATGGCGGCGGACAAGGCGCCGGCCAGGGTGCGGTAGACGACGACGCGGTAGCCCAGCGCCTCGGTGCGGAACTCGTTCTCGCGGATCGCCTGAAGCACGCGGCCGAAGGGCGAGTTGACGATGCGCAGCATCGACAGAAACAGAATCAGCGAGATGAAGAAGATGAGATAGTAGGTGACGACGTGCCCGTCGATGCGGACGCCCATTACGCGCTCGGTCAGGAGCCGGAAGGCGGGCGAGAGCTCATGCGGCAGCGAGAAGGTGAGTCCATCCTCCCCGCCGGTGAGATCGCGGAGTTGGGTTGCGAGAATGAGCGCCAGGCTCGCGACGGCCAGCGTCACCATCGAGAAGAAAATGGCGCGGACGCGCAGACTCAGGAGCCCGATGACCACTGCGACGATGATGGCGACGATTACGCCGGCGGCACTCCCGAGCAGCACCGCCCCCCACCCCACCCATCCCTTGCTCAAGGCGATCGCCACTCCATAGGCGCCGATGCCGAAGAACATGGTATGGGCGAAGGAGACGATGCCGGTATAGCCCAGCATCACGTCATAGCTCGCCGCCAGCACGATGAAGATGCAGATCTTCGCCGCCACGGCGACCGAGCGCGTGCCGGGAAAGAGGAAGGGTGCGAAAGCCAGCGCAACCAGAACGGCGAGCAGCAGCAGGTTGAGCAGGACCCCGCCCGGCCGGTCGCCCGACAGGATCCAATCGAGCGGCCCCCGCGCCTGCCGGCGATCGGCTCTCATTCCCGCACCACCGGGAAGAGGCCGCGCGGCCGCCACAGCAGGACAAAGAGCATCAGCAGGACGGTGGAGCCCAGCGCCAGCTTGGGCTCGAGGAATCCCACATAGTTGGTGAGCAAGCCGACCAGGATCGCGCCGACGAAGCTGCCGCCGATCGAGCCGAGCCCGCCGATGATCAAAATGATGAACACCTGGATCGTCATGTCGCCGCCGATGGCGCGGTTCACTTGCTCCTGGTAGAGCGCCCACATCACGCCGCCGATGCCGGCGAGCGCCGTGCCGGCGATGAAGACGCCGATGAAGAGCCGCCGGATGCGATAGCCCAGCGCCTCCACCATCTCGCGATTCTCGACGCCGGCGCGCACGAGGAGGCCGATGCGCGTGCGGTTGAGCACGAGATGCATCGCGACATAAAGGACGGTGCCGAGCGCCACCGCGACGAGACGGTATCTCTCGATCGCGGCGCCGGCGATGATGAGGCTGCCGCGAAAGCTTGAGGGCTTCGGCAGCGGCAGCGCATCGGGACCCCAGAAGACGACGAAGAGCTGCTCGGCGATGATGAGCCCGCCGACGGTGATGAGGATCTGGCGGAGATGTTCGCCATAGACGCGGCGGATGATGACGCGCTCGAAGAGATAGCCGAGCACGCCGCTCGCGACGGCCGCGCCTCCCAGTGCCGCGCCGAGCGCCGCGAGATTGAGCCCCCAGGACGGCGCCATGCTCCAGGCCGACGTTGCCGCGAACAGGCTCACCGCGAGATATGCCCCCAGCGTGATGAAGGCGCCATGGGCGAAATTGAGGACGCCCATCAATCCGAAGATGAGCGTGAGGCCGGAGGCCATGAGGAAAAACATCATCCCCATGGCGATGCCGGCGACGGTCAGCGTGATCCAGGTCGAGAAGCTCATGAGCGGCAAGGCCGCCAGAAGCAGAACGGGCAGCACGAGATGAGAACCGTGCTCGTTCAAGGCCCGACGCGGGATATCGATGGCACTTACCCTCATTGGTGGCTCGCCAGGCTCAAGCCCAGAAGAAGCTGCTGCAGCGCCTCGTCGGCGGCGAGATCGGCCATCGCGCCGCGATGGACGATGCGGCCATTGTCCATCACCGCGGCATCATCGCCGAGCGAGCGCGCCATGTGAAAATTCTGCTCGACCAGCAGGATCGTGGTCGCGGTCTGTTTGAGCCGGAGGAAGGCGTCGATGAGATGCTGGATGATGGCCGGTGCCAGGCCCTTGGTCGGCTCGTCGATGATGAAGAGCCGGCGCGGCTCGATGATGGCGCGGCCGATCGCCAGCATCTGCTTCTGCCCGCCCGACAAGGAGCCCGCAGGACTGCGCCATTTCTCGCGGAGCGCGGGAAAGAGATCGAGGATATCGTCGAGCCGCTTGTCGTCGAACCCCGTGCGCCCGGTCGCCAGCAGCAGATTTTCGCGCACGGTCAACTGCGTGAAGATGCCCATCGTCTCCGGCACATAGGCGATGCCGAGCTGCGCGATGTCGGGCGTCGACAGCGCGCCGATCGCGCGGCCGTCGAAGGTGATCTCGCCCGCGCTCCGCCGCCACAGCCCCATGATCGTCCGCAAGGTCGTTGTCTTGCCGGCGCCGTTCCGGCCGAGCAGCACGGTCAAGCGGCCGCGCCGGACCTCGAGATCGACGCCATGGAGAATGTGATAGCGGCCGATATGCGTGTGGACGCCCTGAAGCCGCAGGAGCGGCGCGGAAGGCTCGTTCAAGAAATCGCCTCGATCGCCCCGTGGATGCAATTGCTGATGATATCGAGCCGGCGCGAATGCCAGGGATCGGGCACGCGGCTGTTGCTGATATAGGCGAAGGAGACGCCGGATTGCGGATCGCCCCAGCAATAGGAGGAGCCGACGCCGCCATGGCCGAAGGTCGCGGGGGACGCCAGGGAACCCAGGCCGCGGATCGTCTCGGTCAAGCCGCGCGAATGCGGTCCGAGCCCGCGATGCATCGGCATTTCCATATAGAGATCGACGCGGTCGCCGGTGAAATTGCGCGTGACATACTGGATCATCCGCGGCGAGAACAGGCGGACGCCGTTGAGCGTGCCGCCCGCGACCATCATCTGATAGAAGGCCGCCATGGCCCGCGCCGTCCCGAAGCCGCCGCCGCCCGGCACGCCGGCGCGCCGGAAGGCTTGCGTGTTCTCCTGCGCCATCCGTCCGTGCGTCGCGCCATCCGCGGAGGGCATGTGCATCTCGGCGGCGCGCGGCGCCTCGCTGTCGGGAAGGCCGACGAAGAGCTCGTGCCCCAGCCCCAGCGGCGCGATGATCCGTTCGCGGAGGAAGGCGCGGTAATCCATCCTCGCCACCCGCTCGATCACCATCGCCGCGACCCAATGCGCCGCGAGGCGGTGATATTCGACGCGCGAGCCCGGCGTCCATTCGAGCGTAAAGTCTGCGACCAGCCGCCACAGGAGCTGGTGATCCTCCCAGGCTTCGGGCGGCAGCGAGAGCCCGGCGCCGGGAAAGCCGCCTTGGTGGGTGAGCACCTGAAGAAGCGTGATGTCACCCTTGCCATGGCGGGCGAATTCCGGCACGTGGTCGGCGATCCGATCCTGGAAGGTGAGCGCGCCCTCCTGGACCAGCAGCCAGATGGCGGCGGCGGTAATCACCTTGGTGTTCGAATAGAGGAGCCAGAGCGTGTCGTCGCGCGCCCGCACCGGCTCGGGCTCGATGCGCGCCTGGCCGAAGCTGCGGCTAAGCGCGAGCTTGCCGTGCCGGGCAACGGCGATCTGCGCGCCGGGATAGCGGTTCTCGGCGATATGCGCCTCGATGAGGCGGCAGAGATTGTCCAAGGCGTCGGGGCGAAGCCCGGCTTTGGCGGGATCGACCGGCTCCAGAACGAACGACATGGCCTGTTCTCCTCCCCTGTTACGCGCCGGCGGCCCTCACGCCGAGATAGGCTTCCTGGACGATCGGCGAGGCCACGACCTCGGCGGGCGCGCCGTCGGCGACCAGTGCGCCATTATGCAGAACGACGACGCGATCGGCGAGCCGGCGCACGACATCCATCTTGTGCTCGACGAGCAATATGGTCTTGTCGCCCTCGCGCTTGATCGTCTCGATGAGATCGAGAATGACCGGCACCTCATCGACGCTCATGCCGGCCGTCGGCTCATCGAACATGAAGATCTCGGGCTCCTGGGCCAGCAGGATCGCGACCTCGAGCTTGCGCTGATCGCCATGGGAGAGCGAGGCCGCCGCGGCTTGTCCGCGATCGGCAAGAGCGACGCGGGAGAGATGCGACAAGGCGCGCTCGCTGAGATCGCGGTGACGTGCCGCCATGGTCAGGAAATCGAGACCGATGCCGGCGCGGGCCTGGACCGCGAGCCGCACATTCTCGAGCACGGTGAGGCCAGGAAAGAGGTTGGTGAGCTGAAAGGCGCGGCCGAGACCGCGCCGCGCCCGCGCCGGCGCGCCGAGATGTGTGATCGGCTCGCCCTTCAGTAATACTTCGCCGGCGGTCGCGCGGAGCTGGCCCGAGATCAGGTTGAAATAGGTGGTCTTCCCCGCACCATTGGGTCCGACGATGGCGGTGAGCGTGCCGCGCCCGAAGGCGCAAGTGACGCCATCGACCGCCAATTGCCCGCCGAACCGGATGGTGAGATCGCGCGTTTCGAGCAGGGCGGGGGATCGAGCCGACACGGGAGGGCGCGTCAGCGATGGTTTTCGATCGGCACCTTCATCTCGTCGATCTTGATGACGCGCGTGAGCTCGGGGATGGCCCAGGCCACCTTCGGATCGACCTTGATCTTGAAGGCATACATCTCCTGCATCGCCTGATGATCCTCCTTGCGGAAGATCATCTTCTCCTTGGGCGTCTGGAATTCCATGCCTTCCATCGCGGCGATGAGCTTCTCGGTATCGGTCGACCCGCCGGTCTTGGTGAGCGCCTCGACGACCGCCATCGCCGCCGCCATGCCGCCGCAGGTGAAGAAATCGGGCGGCGAATGAAAGCGCTTCTCATGCTCGGCGACGAGCCAGTCATTCACCGGGTTCTTGGGCGGGAGTCCGTAATAGTAATAGGCCGCACCCTCCATGCCGGGGAAATCCTTGTAAGCCGCCATGGCGGAGAGCGTGTTGCCGCCGCTCGAGACTTCGATGCCGAGCCGCTCGGGATTGAGCTGCTTGAGCTTGGGCAGAGGGCTCGGCCCCGCCCAGGCGACGGCGAGGATCTTGCGCCCCTTGTATTTCGACAGCGCATCGAAAATGCGCTGCGCCGGCGCGGTAAAATCGGTGGTGGCCGGCGGCGCGTATTCCTCGTAGACAACCTTGGCCTTGGTCCCCTCCAGCGCCTTCTTGAAGGCGGCGACGCCGTCGCGGCCGAAGGCGTAGTCCTGCGCCAGGGTGGCGATCACCGCCTCCTGATTGCCGAGCGCCAGCGCGCCGGCGATGGCGTCCTGCGAGGAGTTGCGGCCGGTGCGGAAGATATAGCGGTTCCACTTGTCGCCGGTGATGCTGTCGGCGACCGCGGGCTCGACGATGAAGACCTTCTTGAAATCTTGTGCCACCGGCAGCATCGCCAGCGCCACGGCCGAACTCGTGCCGCCGATCGCGATATCGGCGCCGTCATCGCCATAGGCTTCGGCGATCAGATTGCGGCCGACATCGGGCTTCAACTGGCTGTCCTTCCAGATGACCTCGATCTTGTGTCCGGCGACGGTCATGGTGCCCTTGGTCGCGTATTCGAGACCCAAGGTGAAACCGTTGATCTCCTGCTTGGCGTAATCCTCGAGCAAGCCGGTCTTGTCCTGAATGAAGGCGATCTTGATCGGCTTTCCCTGCTGAGCAACGGCCGGCGCCGCCAATCCGAGCAGAAGGATCGCGGCACATGACACCAGGCGCATCGACATTGACTCTCTCCCAGACCGATTCCGTCCGTCGAAGTGTCCACGGCCGCCCGGCGCCGCGCAAGCACCGTCTCCAATATCCTATAGCGGGCCGGCCCCTCAGGGGCGCCGGCCGGCGAGCTTCGGCGGCGTGATGAGCACGCGATCGACGCGCCGGCCATCCATGCTGATGACCTCGAAGCGGTATCCCTCGACGGTGACGCGGTCGCCCGCCTTCGGTATCCGGTTGATGCGCGCCATCATGAAGCCGCCCAGCGTGTGAAACTCGCCGGTATCCTCGTCGGGCAAATGAGCGAGCCGGGTCAGATCCTTTACCTCGTCGATCGCGACCATGCCGTCGACGAGCCAGGAGCCGTCCTCGCGCCGCACCACCGCCGCGCTCGCGGCATCGCCGGGAATGGCGATGTCGCCGACGAGCGATTGCAGGATGTCGTGCAGCGTCACCAGACCTTCGAAATCGCCGTATTCATCGACGACGAGCGCCATCGCTTCGCCCGATTTCTTGAAAATCTCAAGCGCGCGCAAGGCGGTCACGGTGTTGGGCAGGTAGATCGGCGGCTTGATCGCCGCGCGGATATCGACGGGACGGCCCAACAGCGTGGCGGAGAGCAGGTCCTTCACCTGGACGATGCCGATCACCTGCTGCGGCCCGCCCTCGACCACGGGAAAACGCGAATAGGCGCTGCCGCGGATCTTGCGCAGATTCTCCTCGGCGCTGTCGGTGAGGTCGAGCCATTCGACCTGCGTTCGCGGCGTCATCACGGCGCTGACCCGGCGATCGCCGAGGCGGAGCGCCATCTGCACGATGGCGGTCTCCGCCGCCTCGAACTGGCCCGCGGCGGTCGCCTCGCGCAGCATGAGCGTGATCTCCTCCTCGGTCACCGGCGGCGGCTCGCCCGGGCGGCTTGGCGCGAGCCGCAGCACGAGATTGCTCGACGCGCTGAGCAACCATCCCGCGGGCGCGGCCAGCCGCGACAGGCCCTGCAACACCCAGGACAAGCGCGAGGCGATGGCCTCGGGCCGGCCGAGCGCCACGCGTTTGGGGACGAGCTCGCCGAGCACGAGCGAGAAATACGAGATGACGATGACCACGACCACGAAGCTGATCGAGGTGGCGTAGCGCGACACCGCGCCGGGCAGCGTCGCGAGATAGCCCGCCAGCGTCTCGGCCAGGGTGGCGCCGCCGAAGACGCTGGCGAGGACGCCGATCACGGTGATGCCGATCTGGACGGTCGAGAGGAAGCGGCCGGGATCGCGCTTCAAGTCGAGCGCGACCTTGGCGCCCTCGCGTCCGAGATCGGCCGCGTGCTGCAACCGCGCCTTGCGCGCGGAGACGACGGCCATCTCCGCCATGGCGAAGAAGCCGTTCAGGAGGATGAGCAGAAAGATGATCGCGATCTGCAACCACAGCATGGGCGAACCCGATCGGTTGAAAGGCCCTTTCCCCTAGAATACGCGAGAATGACCGATTTGGCGCCGCATCGGCTCGAAACGAAGAGAGCCGCCCCGGAGGCGGCTCTCTTGTCTCATGCCGGCGCGGGGCCAAGCCTCAGCGCGAATAGAACTCGACGACGAGATTGGGCTCCATCGACACGGGATAGGGGACGTCCGCGAGCTTCGGCGCGCGCACGAAGCGGCCCTTCATCTTGTCATGATCGACTTCGAGATAGTCGGGCACATCGCGCTCGGTCGATTTCGTCGCTTCCAGCAGGATCGCCAGTTGCTTCGACTTCTCCTTGACCTCGATCGTGTCGTTGTCCTTGACGAGGAAGGAGGCGATGTTGACGCGCCGGCCATTGACGCGGATATGGCCGTGATTGACGAATTGCCGGGCGGCAAAGGGCGTCGGAGCGAATTTCATGCGGTAGACCACGGCATCGAGCCGACGCTCCAGGAGCTCGATCAGGTTCTCGCCCGTGTCGCCCTTGCGGCGCGACGCCTCTTCATAAAGGCGGCGGAACTGGCGCTCGCCGATATTGGCGTAGTAGCCCTTGAGCTTCTGCTTGGCCATGAGCTGCGTGCCGAAATCCGACGGCTTCTTGCGCCGCTGCCCATGCTGTCCGGGACCGTAATCCCGGCGGTTCAAGGGGCTCTTCGAGCGCCCCCAGAGATTGACGCCGAGGCGCCGGTTGATCTTGTACTTCGACCCTTCTCGCTTGCTCATCGTCTGTTGATCCATGTTGTGGTTGTTGTTGTCCCGATAGGTCCAGGAGCCCAAGGCTCAGGACGGGGTGAGACACCCACGTTCTCGGGAATGAGGCGCGGCACTATAGGGGTGAGTGCAGGTCTGTCAACTGCGGGCTTGACCGCAAGTAACCCAATGGGTTACACGTTGGCTGGTGACGGCGTTCAAGCACATTACCGTCTACCGCTCGCCGGCCTTTGAGCGATACGCCCCTGGTCTACTGGGCAAAGACGGCGTGGAGGAGTTTGTCGATTTCATCGCCGCCAATCCGCTCGCGGGACAGGTGATCCCCGGTACCGGCGGCCTGCGCAAGATACGCTGGTCACGGCCGGGAATGGGCAAGCGCGGCGGAGTACGCGTGATCTACTTCTACCAGAGAAGAGGTGTTTCGCATGTCTAACCGCCGCAATATCGCCCAAGAGGTCCTTGAAGGCCTTCAGGACTATTCGAGGCATATCTCTGGCAAGAGCAGTAAAGGCAGGCTCACCCTCGTCCGCGTCCCCGAGGAAGTAGACGTCAAACAAATCAGAAGGCGGCTAAAGCTGAGCCAGCAGGAATTCGCGCGCCGGTATGCGTTGCCGATCACGACGGTACGCAAGTGGGAACAGGGTGTCAGAAAACCGGACAGCGCGAGCCGCGCTTATCTCACGATGATCGACCGTGATCATAAGGCTGTGGAGCGCATGCTAACTGCCGCTTGATCGAAGGCCGGCTCGTCACGTGTCAGCTTAATGCTTCCTCGCCGCAGGACGTTTGGCGGCTTTCCCGGACGGTAGAGACGCAGCCGCATCTCCCCGCTCCCGCGGCCCCGCCAGCGCCGTCACCACGCCGTGCAGCGTGCGCAGTTCCTGCTCCGTGCATTGCGCGCGCTGGAAGAGGTTGCGGAGGTTGCGCACCATGGTGGGGCGCTTCTCTTCCGTGCGCATGAAGCCGTGGCGGTCGAGCTCCTCTTCCAGATGCTCCATGAAGCGCAGGAGTTCCTCCTTGGTCCCTGGGCGGGAATGGCCGGTGCCGAGGAGCTCGCTCGGCGTCGCATCGCCGGCGGTGAACCATTCGTAGCCGATGACCAGCACCGCCTGCGCAAGATTGAGCGAGGAGAAGCCGGGATTGAGCGGCACGCTCAGCACCGTGTCGGCGAGCGCTATGTCGTCATTGACGAGCCCGCTGCGCTCGCGCCCGAAGAGCACGCCGCAGCCCTCGCCCGCCGCCACGAAGCGCCGCATCTCGGCCGCGGCGAGCCTGGGCGTCACCACGCGCTTCACCATGTCGCGGTCGCGCGCCGTCGTCGCATAGACATGGCGGAGATCGGCGATCGCCTCCTCAACGCGGTCGAAGAGCTGCGCCTGCTCCAGCACGAGATCCGCGCCGCTCGCCGCCGAAACCGCCTTCTCGTTGGGCCAGCCGTCGCGCGGCCGCACCAGCCGCAGCTCGGTCAAGCCGCAATTGAGCATGGCGCGCGCCGCCGTGCCGATATTCTCGCCGAGCTGGGGATCGACGAGGATGATCACGGGGCCGCCCGCGGCGGGCTTGCGGCGGTGATCGGTGCCGGCCATCGCTAACGCGGCCTCCATCTTGCCGGAGCCCCGTCATTGCGAGGAGCAGAGCGACGAAGCAATCCAGGAACCAGCGGCACGTCGCTCGCGCTCGATTGCGTCGTCGGCGTTGCCTCCTCGCAATGACGGCTGTGTCGGTGTGGCGTCATCGTCGGCCTTTCGCTCAACCTCTCCGCCCGCTACGCCAGAGCTTGTAGGTCAAGCTGTCATGGAGCGCGTTGTAGGAGGCGTCGATGACGTTGGTGGAGACGCCGACCGTGGACCATGTCTCGCCCTGGGCGTCGCTCGTCTCGATCATGACCCGCGTCATCGCCTTGGTGCCGTCCTGCGGCGTCAGAATGCGCACCTTGTAGTCGGTGAGGCGGATCGCCTCGATCTCGGGATAGACCGGGCTCAGCGCCTTGCGCAAGGCGGTGTCGAGCGCGTTCACCGGGCCGTTGCCTTCGGCCACGGTCATGATCTGCCGGCCGCCGATCTCGACCTTGATCGTCGCCTCCGAAAGCGTGATGAGCTCGCCGCGTGCGTTCCAGCGCCGCTCGTCGATGACGCGGAAGCTCTGAAGACGGAAGAATTCCGGCACGCTATCGATCGTGCGGCGCGCCAGCAGCTCGAAGCTTGCCTCAGCGCCGTCATAGGAATAGCCCTGAAACTCGCGCTCCTTCACCTCTTCGAGGAGCCGCGCCACCTTGGGATGGCCGGCATCGAGTTCGATGCCTGCCTCGCGCAGACGCGACAGGATATTGGAGCGTCCGGCCTGATCGGAGACGAGGATGTGGCGCCGATTGCCGACCGTCTCCGGCGATACATGCTCATAGGTGCGCGGATCCTTCTCGACCGCGGAGACATGAAGCCCGCCCTTATGCGCGAAGGCCGCGGCGCCGACATAGGCGGCGTGGCGATTGGGCGCGCGGTTCAGAAGCTCGTCGAGGAGGCGCGAGGTCTGCGTCAGATGCCGCAGCCCCTCGGCATCGATGCCGATCTCGAAGCGTTCGGCATAATCCCTTTTCAGCATCAGGGTCGGAATGAGCGAGACGAGATTGGCGTTACCGCAGCGCTCGCCGAGCCCGTTGAGCGTGCCCTGGATCTGACGCGCGCCGGCGCGGATCGCTGCAAGCGTGTTCGCGACCGCGTTCTCGGTGTCGTTATGCGCGTGAATGCCGAGCTTCTCGCCGGGAATGCGCCGGGCCACCTCGCCGACGATGCGTTCGACCTCATGCGGCAACGTCCCGCCATTGGTGTCGCACAGCACGAGCCATCGCGCGCCGGCGTTCTCCGCCGCCTTGAGACAGGCAAGCGCGTAATCGGGATTGGCCTTATAGCCGTCGAAGAAATGCTCGGCATCATACATGGCCTCGCCGCGCGCGGACGCGGCCGCGATCGACTCGCCGATGAGGCGCAGATTCTCTTCGAGCGGTATCCCGAGCGCGAGCGTCACATGGAAGTCCCAGGCCTTGCCGACGAGGCAGGCGCCCGCAACCTTGGGCGCGAGCACGGCCGTGAGCCCTGGATCATTGGCAGCACTGCGCCCGGCGCGCTTCGTCATGCCGAAGGCGATGAGCTTCGCGCGGGTGAGCGCCGGCGGCTCGGCGAAGAAGGCGGTGTCGGTTGGATTGGCGCCGGGCCAGCCGCCTTCGATGTAGTCGATGCCGATGCGGTCGAGCGCAGACGCAATCAGGCGCTTGTCATGAACGCTGAAATCGACCCCCTGCGTCTGCGCCCCGTCGCGCAAGGTGGTGTCGAAGAGATAGAGACGTTCGCGGGGCATGGCTGGACGCTAACAGAGATCTCGAGCGCTCGGGCTCGGCCATACTAAGCCCTCTCCGCCCGCGCGAACCGCGCGGGGGGAGAGGGAGGGACCCGGCGCGCAGCGACGGGAGGGTGAGGTGGGCGTCGAAGACACAAAGGTCAGCGCGGCGGCAACACACCTCACCCTCCCCATCGCTCTGACGAGCGATGGGTCCCCTCCCCCTCCCCGCTGCGCGCGGAGAGGGTATATCTTGGCGCGTTTAGCCGCTCGGCAGGAGGCTCCTTGCTTTCGCACAAGGCACAATGCGCTCATCTCGCCCGTCGCCATTCGGTCGTGCCATCTGGCTTGTCTTCGAGCACGATACCTTCCATTGCTAGCTCCGTTCGTATTTTATCAGCCAGACGGAAGTCTCTTGCTCGCCGAGCTTCAGACCTTTTTGCTACGAGAGCATCGATACGGTTTTCAAGCGTCCCCGCCGCTCCCGCGGCCCCGACTCCAAGTCTGGCGGGACCTTCAAGGGATTCGGCGCCAGCAACGCCAGCGACTCCAGATTTTGTCACGCCCGTCGATCCACCAGCCACGCCACTTGCCGACACGCCGCCAAGACCATCGGACGTTGAAATCGAAATGCCACTTGCGCCTTTGAGCCAAGTCTGTGGGTCTTGTTGTAATAGCCCCAGAACCGCGCCCCCAGCGAGCAATTCCCCTTTTAACCGAGCCCTGTCCGTTGCCACTTCTGCCTTATTGAGCTCGCTCAAGATGTCGTGGAGTGCCGCGAGCGCGAGGGGCGTGTTGAGATCGTCTTCGAGCGCGGCCTGCACGGGCGGCGGCAATGCGGTGCTCGCGCGTGCGACATCACGCACGCCCCGCAGCGCCAGATAGAACCGGTCGAGCGCACGTTTCGCCTCGGCTAGGCGATCCGCCGTCCAGTCGAGCGGATCGCGGTAATGGCTCATCAGCATGGCATACCGCGCGGCCTCGCCCGGCGCCTCGGCCAGCACCTCGCGGATGGTGCGGAAATTGCCGAGCGACTTCGCCATCTTGTGGCCTTCGACAATGACGAAGGCGTTGTGCACCCAGTATTTGACGAAGGGCTTGCCATGGTGCGCGCAGACGCTTTGCGCGATCTCGTTCTCATGATGGGGGAAGATGAGATCGATGCCGCCGCCATGGATGTCGAAGGTCTCGCCCAGATGCTGCTCGGACATGGCGGAGCATTCGATGTGCCAACCGGGCCGCCCCCGCCCCCACGGACTCTCCCAGCCCGGCTGCTCCGCGCTTGACGGTTTCCACAGCACGAAATCGGCGGGATCACGCTTGTAGGGTGCGACCTCGACGCGCGCGCCGGCGATCATCTCGTCGCGCGAGCGGCGCGAGAGCCGGCCGTAATCGCTCATGCTGGCGACGGCGAAGAGCACATGGCCGTCGGCGACATAGGCGTGCTCCGCGGCGATGAGCCGCTCGATCATCGCGATCATCGCCGGGATGTGCTCGGTCGCGCGCGGCTCGACATCGGGGACGAGGCAGCCCAGCGCCGCCACATCCTCGTGAAAGATCTGGGCGGTGCGCTCGGTCAACGCGCGGATCTCCTCGCCCTTCTCCTTGGCGGCAGCGATGATCTTGTCCTCGACATCGGTGATGTTGCGGACATAGCGCACATGCTTGGCGCCGTAGTGATGGCGCAGCATCCGGTAGAGCACGTCGAAGACGATCGCCGGCCGCGCATTGCCGATATGCGCGTAGTCATAGACCGTGGGTCCGCAGACATACATGCGGACATTCTTCACATCGATCGGCTCGAACGCCTCCTTGCGGCGGGTCAGCGTGTTGTAGAGGGCGAGCGGCATCACGTCACCGACGGCGCCGGCGCACGCGGCGTTTCGCCGGGATCGGCGACGGGAGTGGAGCCGACATTCTGGAAGCCGTTGGTGATGGGGTAGCGGCGGTCGCGGCCGAAGGCGCGGCGCGTGAGCTTGACGCCGGGCGGCGCCTGCCGGCGCTTGTACTCCGCGCGATCGAGCATGCGCCAGACCGCGCGCACCGTCTCCTCGGCATGGCCGCGCGCCATGATCTCGGCAACCGTCATCTCGCGCTCGATGAGGCATTCCAGGATGTCGTCGAGCACGTCATAGGGCGGCAGCGTGTCCTGATCCGTCTGATCGGGCTTCAACTCGGCGCTGGGGGGCTTGGTGATGACGCGCTCCGGCATGACGCGGCCCTCGGGGCCGAGCGCGCCCGCAGGCTTGTTCTCGTTGCGCCAGCGCGCGAGCGCGAAGACCGTCGTCTTGTAGACATCCTTGAGCACGGCATAGCCGCCGCACATATCACCATAGAGCGTGGCATATCCCACCGACATCTCGGACTTGTTGCCGGTCGAGAGCACCATCCAGCCGAATTTGTTGGAGAGCGCCATCAGCGCGACGCCGCGGGCGCGCGATTGGATATTCTCTTCGGTGATGTCCGCATCGCGTTCCCCGAAGGAAGGTGTGAGCATCGCACCGAAGGCCGCCATCGCCGGCGCGATATCGACAGTGCGGAGATCGGCGCCGATGAGCGCCGCCACCGCCGCCGCATCCTCGAGACTGTCGCGCGAGGTATAGGGGGACGGCATCATCACGCAATGCACCTTGTCGGCGCCCAACGCATCGACCGCCACGGCCGCGGAAAGTGCGCTGTCGATGCCGCCGGACAAACCCAAGACGACGCCGGGAAAGCGGTTCTTGGCGGCATAGTCACGCAAGCCCAACACCATCGCCTGATAGATCGAGGCGAGACCCTCGCTCGGCGCCGTCATCGCGCCCGTCGCCACGGTCCAGCCATCCTCTTCCGTGCGATGCCAGATCGTCGGCAGGACGCATTCCCGCCAATCCGACGCCTGGACGCGGAGATGGCATTGGGCGTCGAGCGCGAAGGATGCGCCGTCGAAGACGAGCTCGTCTTGACCGCCCACCTGATTGACATAGAGGAGCGGCAGCCCGCTCTCCTGGACGCGCGCGACCGCGAACGACAGGCGCTCGTCGCGCTTGTCGCTCTCGAAAGGCGAGCCGTTGAGGACGATGAGCAGCTCGGCGCCGCTCTCCTGGAGCGCCTCGGCGGCGTCGGGCGTCCACATATCCTCGCATACCATGACGCCCAACCGCACGCCGCGGTACGCGATCGGCCCCGGTGCGGGTCCGGCGCTGAAGACGCGCTTCTCGTCGAAGACGCCGTAATTGGGCAGGTCGTGCTTGAAGCGCAGCGCCGCCACCTTGCCGCCGTCGAGGAGCGCCGCCGCGTTATAGAGCTTCGCGTCCTGGCGCCAGGGCGACCCGATCAGAATCGCCGGTCCCTCTGCGGTCTCTTTGGCGAGCTCGCTGACCGCCGCTTGGCATGCCGCGACGAAGGCCGGCTTCAAGACAAGATCTTCCGGCGGATAGCCGGCAACGCACAGCTCGCTGGCGACGACGAGATCGGCGCCCAGCCGCGCGCCCTCCTCGCGCGCCTGCCGCAACTTCGCAATATTGCCGGTGATGTCGCCGACAGTGGGGTTGAGCTGGGCGATAGCAATGGTGAGACGATCGGTCATCAAGCATTCTTAGCGGCTAGACCGCATCTCGTTTAACTCGAACAAGGCCGTCATTGCGAGCGAAGCGAAGCAATCCAGAGCGGGTGACGCGGTGCCGGCCATGGATTGCTTCGTCGGCTCGCCTCCTCGCAGTGACGGCATATCGAACGATCCATCTGACTGGGGCACACCCTACCCATCCCCCAGCTTCCTCAACAGGAATTCACGGCCCCGCTTGACCATCGGCCGGCCGTCATAGGCGACGATATCGGCCGTCGCATAGGTCTCGGTCCAGCGATCCGGCAGATAGGAACCGGTGCCCACGACATCGATCGGCGTTTGCGCCACCGCCATCATGCGGCATTTCGCCGGGGTAAAGCCGGAACTCGCAACGATCTTCGTCTTGGGGAAGCCCGCATCGTCGAGGCGCTGGCGGACATGCCAGATCGCCGCCGCGGTGACGCCGGTGCCGACGAGATAGCGCAGCTCGGCCTCGGTGCGGTAGCCGCGAATGGCTTGCGGCGCATGCCGCTCCAGCACGTCATAGGAGCGCGCGAGATCGAGCTCCTCGATATAGCGGCCGCCATGGGTATCGAGGCGCAAGGCGAGCCGCCCGCTCTCGGCAAGCTCGGGAAAGCGCCGGCAGACGGCGAGCGAATCCGTCACTTCGAGGCCGAAATAATCGACCAGCACGGTCAGCACGTCGTTGGGGAAGACCTCGTAGAACATCTCGGCCGCGCGCACCGTCGAGCCGGCATAGCCGATGAGCGCATGCGGCATGGTCCCCCGCCCTTCGGCATTGCCGAAGAAATGCGCGGTCGCGTCCGTCGCATTGCCGATGAAGCCGACCGCCCCCACTTCGCGGTGCGCGGCCGCCGAGCCGACCGATGCGGCATAGGCCATCATCTCCGCCATCTCGGCCCCCGCGCAATGCCGCGCGTCCATGGCGAGGAAGCCGGTCTTGGGAAGGTCGACGCACATGGCATAGGCGTTGTAGGCGGCAACGCAGGCCGCGCCCAGCTTCTGGAGATAGATCGTCTCGAGATCGACGAGATGATAGAGCGATCCCGTGACATACATCATGGGCTCGCCCGCGCCGACCCAATCGCCTTCGGCGTAATTGGCTTCGATCGCGAAGCTCGTCTTGCGCTCTTTCGCCATCGCCTCGATGAAGTCGATCATCAGCTTCGGCGTGAAGATCACCGGCCGGCGCATGAAGATGGCGTAAGTCGCCTGACGATCGCCGAAGCGCCTCACCACTTCCTTGGTGCGCAGGAAGTATTTGTCGGTGAGGCGCGGGAGGTCCTTTGGCTCTGGCTGCATCGCCACCTCTCCCGCTATGTCGGGCGCCGCGGCCGGCCGGTCAATAGGAGCTGACCGCCAGGCGCCGCACCTCGCCGCCGCGCTTCTTCTTGAGCTCTCCGGCGATGAGGAAGGCGAGTTCGAGCGCCTGGCTGCCATTGAGGCGCGGGTCGCAATGGGTGTGATAGCGGTCGGCAAGCCCGGTCTCGGTGATCGCCTGAGCGCCGCCGATGCATTCGGTGACGTCCTGCCCGGTCATCTCGAAATGGACGCCGCCGGCATAGCTGCCTTCCGCCGCATGCACGGCGAAGAAGCCCTTGACCTCGGCGAGGATGCGATCGACGGCGCGCGTCTTGTAGCCGGTCGAGGAGGTCATCGTGTTGCCATGCATGGGATCGCAACACCACACGACCTTGCGCCCTTCGCGCTCGACGGCACGGATGAGCGCCGGCAGCTTCGCCTCCACCTTGTCGGCGCCCATGCGCGCGATCAGCGTGAGCCGACCTGGCTGGTTCTCCGGGTTCAAGATGTCGACGAGGCGCAACAGCTCTTGCGGATCGAGGCCCGGCCCGCATTTGAGGCCGATCGGGTTCTTGACGCCGCGCAGGAACTCGACATGCGCGCCATCGACCTGCCGCGTACGGTCGCCGATCCACAGCATGTGGGCGGAGCAGTCATACCAGTCGCCGCTCGTCGAATCGATGCGCGTCAGCGCCTGCTCGTAGGCGAGGAGCAGCGCCTCATGCGAGGTGAAGAGATCGGTCTCGCGGATCTGCGGCGTCGTCTCCGAGGTCAAGCCGCAAGCCGCCATGAAGTCGAGCGTCTCGGTCAGGCGATCCGCCAATTCGCGATAGCGCTCGCCCGCCGGGCTGCTGGCGACGAAACCCTGGTTCCAGCTATGGACGCGATGGAGGTCGGCATAGCCGCCTTGCGCGAAGGCACGGAGCAGATTGAGCGTCGCCGCCGATTGGCTATAGGCCTCGATCATGCGGTTGGGGTCCGGCCGGCGCGCCGCCTCGCTGAACTCCATGCCATTGACGATGTCGCCGCGATAGGAGGGCAAGGTCACGCCGCCCTGCGTCTCGGTATCGGCCGAGCGCGGCTTGGCGAATTGCCCGGCCATGCGGCTCACCTTCACCACCGGGCAGGCGGCGCCATAGGTCAGCACTACCGCCATCTGGAGCAGGACGCGGAAGGTGTCGCGGATATTGTCGGGATGGAACTCGGCAAAACTCTCGGCGCAGTCACCGCCCTGAAGCAGGAAAGCCCGGCCCTCCGCCACCTCTCCCAAGGCCTGCTTGAGGCGTCTCGCCTCGCCGGCAAAGACCAGCGGCGGGCGACGACGCAAGCTGCCCTCGACGGTGCGGAGCACCGCCTCGTCGGGGTAGTCGGGAACCTGCCTGATCGGCTTGCCCCGCCAACTGTCGGGGCTCCATTTCTGCGCCATTTTCGAGCCTCACGCGGCACGGGCGACCCGTGCAAATGCCTAGGGATATCCGGTTTTCCCTGGGAACGCCAGAGCTACCGATGGCGCCGCAAGCGCCTTGCCGGGGCGCGCAGCGTCGTTCATCTCCCATAAACCCTTTGGCCGACATACTCCTCTTGTGACTCTGGGGCCTCCTGATCGGGGGCAGATGAGCGACAGCCCGCCCGGGGCCAGGAGCATCCGGGCGGGTCTCCGCGCTCTCGGGATTGCTCACGGCATGAATGCGCCTCGCCCGCCATCCAACGACAACAGGCCGCGGCTGATCCGCGGGATCAGAGGCTTCGGCCGGCTCGCCCTCGCCAATTTGCGGTCGGGGGTGGCGCGGATGCGCTTTCGTCTTCTGGCCGCCGGCCTTTAGGCTGGGCTTCAGCCGGCTTTCTCCGCGACCTTCGGCTCCGGCACCTTGTCGCGCATGGTGACGAACTCCTCCGCGGCCGTCGGATGGATGCCGACAGTTTGATCGAATTGCCGCTTGGTCGCGCCGCATTTGACCGCGATGGCGATGCCCTGGATGATCTCCGGCGCATCGGCGCCCACCATGTGGCATCCGAGCACGCGATCGGTCAGCCGATCGACCACGAGCTTCATCATCGTCCGCTCCTCGCGCCCCGACAGCGTGTGCTTCATCGGCCGGAAGCGTGCGCGATAGACATCGATCTGTCCGTAGACCTGGCGCGCCGCATGTTCCGTCAGGCCGACCGTGCCGACGGGCGGCTGGCTGAACACCGCCGTCGGCACATTGGCATGATCCATCTTGATGGGGTTGTTGTTGAACAAGGTCTCGGCAAGCGCGCGGCCCTCGGCGATCGCGACCGGCGTCAGGTTGAGCCGGTCGGTCACGTCGCCGATCGCATAGATATGCGGCACGGTGCTGCGCGACCACTCATCGACGGCGACGGCATGCGCCTTGTTGAGCTGCACCCCCGCCTCCTCGAGGCCGATGCCGCGCGTGTTGGGTCGCCGGCCGGTCGCATACATCACGAGGTCGGCCGAGATCTTCTCGCCCGCGGCGGTGGTGAGATCATAGCCATGGCCCATCTTCTCGATGGCGATGATCTGGGTGCGCGCGCGAATATCGATGCCGCGGGCGCGCAGCTCCTGGGCGAGGCTCACCCGCACATCGTCATCGAACCCCTTGAGCAGTTCCTCGCCGCGGATGACGAGCGTCACCTCGGCGCCGAGCCCATGAAAGATCCCGGCGAACTCGACCGCGATATAGCCGCCGCCGACGATGACGATGCGCCGCGGCAGGGATGGCAAGTCGAGCGCCTCGTTCGAGGTGATGACATGCTCGATCCCGGGAATGGCCGGCATCACCGGATGGGCGCCGGTGGCGATGAGGATACTGGCGGCGGTATGGCGCTTGCCATTGATCTCGACGGTGTGGGGATCGACGAGCTTGCCGCGCCCTTCGATGAGCGTGACGCCCGAATCCTTGAGGAGCTTGCGATAGACGCCTTCGAGGCGATCGATCTCGCGGTCCTTGGCGGCGATCAGCGCCGCCCAATCATGGACGGGCGGCGCCACCTGCCAGCCGAACCCCGCGGCATCGACGAAGGCGTCGGCGAATTGGGCCCCATAGACCAACAGCTTCTTCGGCACGCAGCCGCGGATGACGCAGGTTCCGCCGACGCGGCTGTCCTCGCAAATGGCGACACGCGCGCCATAGGAGCCGGCGCGTCGCGACGACGCCACGCCGCCCGATCCGGCACCGATCGTGAACATGTCGAAATCGAATTTGGCCATCTCTCTACCTTTGCGAGCGGAAGGGCTGCGAGCCTTGCCGCATGATAGCCGGCGGGCGCCTATTCGATAAGGCCAACGCCCGCCAAGGCACCGGGGAGGCTTCGATCGATGAGATCCAGCAGCGTTTCGCGGAGTTGTTGCTGGCGCGATGGCGCGAGCGCGGCAAGTGAGGGCGCCCATATCGGCGCCTCGATCTCCCGATAAGGCCCCTGAAGCAAACGAAAGGCGCCGTCGCTCGGCAGCGAGGCGCGAGCGCGGCCGATGACGGTATGCTTCGGCCCGTCGATGAGAGAAAGATCGTAGATTGCATAGGCCGCGGGCGCATAGGTCGCCGAGCCCTCGCCCCGCACGATGCCCAACCCCCGCACGATCTGGTGACCCCTTGCATAGGGGCTGGTCGCCCGGCTCACCACGACATAGGCGTCGAGCCCGGGCGGCGAGGCTGCGGCCGCGACGATGTCCTCGATACGTCGCGGCGTCGCATCGCGAAACCCCGGCGCCACGGAGGTCTCGTCGGCCCAGGCAATCTTGTCGAACGCCACCCTGTCATAGTTGACCGGCACCACCTTATAGCGGCCCGCGAGTGCTGCCGTGATGCGGGCAACGACGTGGCGGTCGATGTCCCATTCGACGGGTTCGGTGACCTCGACATTGCCGAAGACGCTCGCGCCGATCGTCTCGAAGGTGACGCGGTCGCCGATGGCGGAGATGACGCCGACGGTCTTGATCTCGGCCAAGCGATCGGGCGGCGGGTGCTTGCCGGCGACGCAGCCGCCAGCCATCGCGAAGAGCGCGAGACAGACGATCTTCAGCAGCGTCGCGCAAGCGCCGGCATGGACCCCCGCTTTCGCGGGGGTGACGAAGAAGGAGCAGAAATTCAATGTCATTCGTCATTCCCGCGGGAAGCGGGAATCCAGGCAATGCCGGTCCGTCTCGCGCCGATCGCGCCGGCCCCTCAGCCGGTAATGCCGCCCATGCAGAGATATTTGACCTCGAGGAACTCCTCGATGCCGTATTTCGAGCCCTCGCGGCCAAGGCCGCTCTCCTTGACGCCGCCGAAGGGCGCCACCTCGGTCGAGATGATGCCTTCATTAATACCGACGATGCCGTATTCGAGGGCTTCGGCGACGCGCCAGACGCGATTGATGTCGCGGCTGTAGAAATAGGCGGCAAGCCCGAACTCGGTGTCGTTGGCCATCCGGATCGCTTCCTGCTCCGTCTTGAAGCGGAAGAGCGGCGCCACCGGCCCGAAGGTCTCCTCGCGCGTCACCATCATGTCGGTGGTGACATCGGCCAGCACGGTCGGCTCGTAGAAACTGCCGCCCAGGGCGTGGCGATGCCCGCCGACCACGACGCGCGCGCCCTTCTTGAGCGCGTCGCCGACATGCTCCTCGACCTTCTCGATCGCCTTCATGTCGATGAGCGGCCCGATGAGGACCCCGGTGTCGAGGCCGGACCCGACCTTCATCGCCTTGACCGTCTCGGCAAGCTTGGCGGCGAACGCGTCATAGACGCCGTCCTGGACAAGCAAGCGATTGGCGCAGACGCAGGTCTGGCCGGCATTGCGGTATTTGGAGGCGATGGCGCCTTTGACCGCAGCATCGAGATCGGCGTCGTCGAAGACGATGAAGGGCGCGTTGCCGCCCAATTCGAGCGACAGCTTCTTCACCGTGCCGGCGCATTGCTCCATCAGGATCTTGCCGACCTCGGTCGAGCCGGTGAAGGTGAGCTTGCGCACGATCGGGTTCGACGTCATCTCGCCGCCGATCGCCTTGGCCGAGCCGGTAACGCAGCTGAAAACGCCCTTCGGAACCCCCGCGCGCTCGGCAAGCTCGCAGAGCGCGAGCGCCGAAAACGGCGTCTGCGTCGCGGGCTTCACCACCATGGTGCAACCCGCGGCGAGCGCCGGCCCCATCTTGCGCGTGATCATCGCCGACGGGAAATTCCACGGCGTGATCGCGGCGCAAACGCCGATCGGCTGCTTGAGCACGACGATGCGCTTGTCGCGTGCATGGCCGGGGATGGTGTCGCCATAGATGCGCTTGCCCTCCTCGCCGAACCATTCGATGAAGGAGGCGGCATAGGCGATCTCGCCGCGCGATTCCGCGAGCGGCTTGCCCTGCTCCTCGGTCATGAGCTGGGCGAGATCCTCCTGGTTCGCCATCATGAGTTCGAAGAGCCGCCGCAGCACGGCGGCGCGCTCCTTGCCCGTGCGCGCCCGCCATTCCGGCAGCGCACGCTCCGCCGCCTCGATCGCGCGGCGCGTCTCATCGGCGCCCATCTTCGGCACCGTGCCGAGAATGGCGTTGCTGGCGGGATTGTTGACCGGAATGGCCTCGCGGTCATCGGCATCGACCCATTGGCCATCGATGTAGCATTGCTGGCGGAACAGCTTGGGGTCCTTGAGCTTCATGGGGGCGACCTCCCGGTTGGGGCATTATGCCTATGACTATAACACCGGAAGGCGGTCGTCCGAACAACACGCTTTAGCGCAGAGGACGCAGAGGATGCGCAGAGGACGCGGGGATCAGAGACCGTTCGCCAAGCGCGTAATGCCATCGCGCATCTGTGTGACATTGAAATTCAGGAGATACCCGAGCTTGAAGCGACCCAAGCGCAGGTAACTTAGCAGCTGACCGCGATGAACGGGTAAAACCGTTTCAAGCGCTTTCAATTCGACGACAACCAAGTCGTTCACAAGCAAGTCGACCCGATATGCGTTTTCGACGGTCAGGTCCTCATAACGAATCGGAATAGGCACTTGCTTGCGGACCGCGAATCCCTGCTTGTCCAATTCATGCGCTAAGCATAGCTCATAGGCGCCTTCCAATAGGCCAGGCCCAAGAGCCGTGTGCACCTTCATCGCACACCGGATGATTCCGCTACCAATCTCATTCTCTGCGTCCTCCGCGAATCCTCCGCGTCCTCTGCGCTAAAAATCCGCTGCCGCAGGAGCTAGAGAATGAGCCCGCCATCGACCACGATCGTCTGCCCCACCACATAAGCCGCAAGCGGCGAGGCAAGGAACAGCGCAACCCCCGCCATGTCATCGGGTGTGCCGAAGCGCCCAAGCGGGATCTGCCGCAGCGCCCCCTCCCGCCGCTCCGGATTATCCATCGTCACCTTGGTGAGTTTGGTATCGACGAGCCCGGGCGCGATGCCATTGACGCGAATGCCGTCCGCGGCCCAGGCCTCGCCCAAAGTGCGCGTCAACCCCACGGCACCCGCCTTCGAGGCGTTGTAGGCGGGGTTGCCGCGCGTCGAATGAAAGGCCGCGGTCGAGCTCACGATGATGAGCGCGCCCCGGCTCGCCGCGAGCATATCGTGAAACTTCGCGGCACACGCCATGAGGCTGTTGAGATTGACGTCGATGACCTTTTGAAAGCCCTCGATCGCGAACTCGGCGCGCTTGTAGAGCACGGTGCCTTGCGCGAGGACGAGCACGTCGAGCCGGTCGAAAGGTGGCTGATACGCCTCGACCGCGGCGAAATCGGCAACATCGAGCCGGGCATAGTGCAAGCCGGCGAGATCCGAGCCCTCCTCGCCCGCATAGTCCTCGGCACGCGCCCGCGTGCCCCAGACATGGACCGCCGCGCCCTTCGCCCGAAACGCCTGCGCAGTACCATTGCCGATGCCGCTCGACCCGCCGACGACGAGGACAGTCTTGCCGGTGAAATCGAGTTCTTGCATTTCAATGCTCCTGATTTCTGCGACCCTCGCCTCTATGGTTCGCCCCACCTCACCCCAACCCTCTCCGCCCCATCGGGGCGGAGAGGGAGGGACCCGCGAAGCGGGAGGGTGAGGTGGGGCCGATGATTACCAATGGCTGCATCGCCTATCCGAAACCTCCGAACACAATCCGGCGGGCAGACACGAGTTAGTGCCGGAGGGATAGAGCCGCCGCGATCTCTTCAACGCGCTCGATTGAAATGCCCTCTCTCTGCTCCTTAGCAAGCGGATGGTCTGTCGGCTCAAGCTCAATGGCTGGGCGAATCCCTTCACCGCGAAGATGCAGATGCGTCTTCAAACCCAAAGTGGGCGGATAGGTACGGATGTTATTGCAAAGCCATCCGAACAGCGGCGGCTCGTTTTCGATGATCGCCGCATCCCAAAGTTCCACCACGCGATCGAAGCTTTGTCGTGAGACCGATACCCAAACGCCCCAAATGAACTTTTCGCCGCTTCCGGCAATAGGGATTTCCAAGCAACCTCGAACAAAGATGTCCGTGTTGTCTATGATGCAAACATCGCTGTCCAGTTTCCCGCGCGCGTCCCGCTCAGCCTCGGGCAAACCGAACCAATGGTCAGGCGCCGCGCACGCAAAATCCAACGGCAGGGTGTAGAACTGCTTTCCACAGCAGCGGCACGCCCAGGCATGATTCATCGGTTTGCCGCTTCCATCGCGCTCCTGACCACCCTTACCCCGCCATCGCCACCATGCCGAGCCGATCGAGCAGCGAGCGGTCATGGGCCTCGCCGGGATTGCGCGTGGTGAGCAGGACCTCGCGGCCATAGAAGATCGAGTTGGCGCCGGCGAGGAAGCAGAGTGCCTGCGTCTCGTCACTCATCTCCGGGCGCCCGGCGGCGAGCCGCACCATCGAGGCCGGCATGGTGATGCGGGCGACCGCGATGGTGCGCACGAAATCGAGCGGATCGAGCTGCTGCCCCTGGCTCACCGGCGTGCCTTCGACCTGCGCCAGGAGATTGATCGGCACGCTCTCGGGATGCTTCGGCAGGGTGGCGAGCGCCACGATCATGCCGACGCGATCCTCGATCGTCTCGCCCATGCCGATGATGCCGCCGCAACAGACGCTCATGCCGGCGTTGCGGACATGCGTGAGCGTATCGAGCCGGTCCTGATAGGTCCTCGTCGTGATGATGCGTTCGTAATATTCGGGCGAGCTGTCGAGATTATGGTTGTAATAGTCGAGCCCCGCCGCCTTGAGCCGCCGCGCCTGGTCGGCCGTCAACATGCCGAGCGTCGCGCAGCTTTCGAGGCCGAGCGCTTTGACGCCTTCGACCATGCGGCAGACGGCGTCGACCTCATGGTCTTTCGGCGAGCGCCACGCCGCCGCCATGCAGAAGCGGCTGGCGCCATTGGCCTTCGCCGCGCGCGCCTCGGCCAGCACGGCATCCACGTTCATCAGCTTCGTCGCATCGACACCGGTCTCGTAATGGGCGCTTTGCGGGCAATAAGCGCAATCCTCGGGACAGCCGCCGGTCTTAATCGAGAGCAGCGTCGAGATCTGCACCTCGCGCGGATCGAAATAGCGCCGATGCGCACTCTGCGCCTGGAAGACCAGTTCGGCGAGCGGCAAGGCGAAGAGTGCGCGCACCTCCTCGCGGGTCCAGTCGTGACGGAGCGGGACAGCCCTATCTGTGGATTGGTCCATGGCAGCGATGGCGCGCAAGGTTCACCCCTCAAGCTTTTGCAACGATGCGGGCTCGATGCTTACCACCGGCGTCATTCCTGGGAAAGCGGGAATCTAGCGGAGGGTGTGCTGGATGTCCGCTTTCGCGGACATGACGGAATGTGAATGGGTTCAGGCCGATCCGCGCACCACGCGATTCCGCAGCACGCCGATGCCTTCGACCTCGAGTTCGATCACATCGCCGGGCTTGAGAAAGCGCAGATGCTCGAGGCCGCAGCCATCGCCGACGGTGCCGGAGCCGAAGAATTCGCCCGGCACGAGCGTCTCCCCTCGCGAGGCGTGGGCGATGCAGTCCTCGAATTTCCAATGCATGTCACGCGAATTGCCGCGGCCCCATTCCTCGCCATTGACGCGGGCGATCATGGTGAGGCCGTAGGGATCGGCGATCTCGTCGGCCGTCACGAGGCACGGCCCCATCACATTGCCGGTGTCGAAATCCTTGCCCTTGCCGGGGCCGAGCTGGCCCTTCATCTCCTCGGCCTGCTCGTCGCGCGCCGAGACGTCGTTGAAGATCGTGTAGCCGAAAATGTGCTCGCGCGCCTTCTCGCGGGGGATATCGCGCCCGCCCTTGCCGATGTAGCAGCCGAACTCCAGCTCGAAATCGAGCATCTTGGAATAGGCCGGCCACTCCACATCCGTCTCGGTGCCGATGACATTGAGCCGGTTCGGGTGATAGAAGATCGGCCGCTCATACCAGACCTGCGGCACCACGGCCTGTCCCTTCTCCTCGATCTCGCGGAGCGCGTTCTCGGGATCGGGCGATTGTCGGGCGCGCATCGTCTGCACGGCGCGGAAGCCCTGGATCAGGTGCTTCTCGAAGCAGAGAAAGTCGCGCATCTGCGGTGGCTGCGGGATGGGTGCCAAGAGACGCACGCGGTCAAGCGGGAGCGCGTGATCGCCAGCGGCAGCGCCGTCGAGAAGACCGCGCGCCATGTCGAGCGCCGGCATCCCGCGCTCGACCATCGCGAGGACGCTGGCGAAGACCGGCCAGGCGCGGTTCCGCCGCGCCTTGTACGCCGCCTGAAGATCGAAGATTCGGGCGCCGTCGAGCAGCAAGCCCGCCTTGGGCGCGCTCTCGCCTTCCCTGAAGGTCACGAGCTTCATGCGCTCATCGCCTGCGCGCGGCGGCGCTTCGGCCGCGTTTCGCCTTCGGACGCGCGCCGCCGCGCTGCTTGGCCGCCGCCTTGCGCCTTCCGCCGACCGGCTCCGCATCGACGAGGACGACCGCCACGATGCAAGGCTCGTTGCCGCGCACGCTCCAGGAATGATTGGTGCCGCGCTGAACGAGAATGTCACCGGCTTTGAGCAGCGTCTCGCCGGTCTCCATGATCGCGTAGATCTCGCCCTTGAGCACGATGATGTAGTCGACCGTCGCGGTCTTGTGCATCATCGGATCGGCGCTGGCCTTGTCCTTCGCATGGCCTGCGCCGATCGATTTGAAGGCGGCCGCGGCATCGACCTTGCCCCGCCATTGCGAGTCCGGCGGAAACTCGACGATGCGCAGGAGGGTGCCTTTGGGTGGCGGCTCCAGATGCACCTTGCGCTTGGCCGCATCCGCATTGCCCTTGTTGCTGGCGGGCGCGCCGGTCGTCTCCCAGAGATCGGTGAGCGCCACGCCCGACATGGAGGTCATCTCCATGACATTGGGTGCCAATCCGTCCATCACGAAGCATGACTTGCCGGCCCGGTCATGACCGGTGACCACGCGCCGCACTCTCCAAGGCATGGTGTTTCCTCCCTTCTCGTCCCAAAGGCTCACCCGCGAGCCGACACAACGGTCGAGGTGAAGGCCGCCAAATTGCCGGGCCGTTTGCGGCGACAAAGCACAGCCGTCGTTGCCGGCCTATCGGTTTCGCTCCCCGCTTCTTGGCTCATAGAGAAAAACATCCTGGTCGACGCCGTTCACCAACAGGAATTTGCCCTCCGCCGCGTCGAACTGAAAGCGGCCGAAAGTGCCGTTGCTCGCCGGCGGCGTCGGCACAAGCGAGTTGGGAGCCGCGTGATGCGCCGCCCAACGATAGCTGTGCGGATCGAGCGTGTAGAGCATACTGCCCCCGTTCCAGCCGACGAATTGATGCCGCGTACCGTCCCAAACGAAACCCGGAGCATTGCCGTTTTCAACGGTCATGTCGCCCGAAGCCATCGGCGATGTCACCTCGCCCGTGCTTAGTTTCACAACATTGAGGAACCCGGCGCCGGTCGCGACGAGTGTGCCCTCCTCCGGATCAATTGCGCCCGTCAAATGGTAGTCGGAAATGGGTCGATGTCCTATCGCGGACCAGCTGTTGCTCGCCACGTTGTAGCGTTGGAGACCGATCGCACTGTTGATCACATACACGTTCTGGTCGGCGGGGTTATAGGCCGCGATGGTGCCGACCCCGCCAAGCAGCTTGTTGAGCGCCAGCTCACGCCACTTGCGAGTCGCGATCTCGAACAACCAGCTGCTCGGTCCACCATTGCCGTTCAGGTGATTCGCCGGCGTGCCCGCCACAAACAGGCCATTCATTGCCGGAACGAACGCCAAAGCATCATAGGTGTGGGGAACCGCGGGCGTACCGTCGGGCAAGGTCGATGTCGATCCGCTCCAATCGGCAATCGATGAAGGCCGACTTAGCATGGACCAGCTCTGCGAGCGGATACTGAAAGAATAGACGGCATTGCCGTGATAGTCGCCGTGGCCGCCGCCCCAAACGAGGAGTGTATGCCTCTCGGAGTCAAAGGCCGCGCCGCTCCACGCCGACATGATCGCTGCTGGGCCGGTATTGCCGTTGAGCTGATGCTCCTCGGGCCCACGATAGATGATCGCTTCCAGCCGAGAATTCGGCGCCGCCACCCAATGTCCGCCATCGAGCTCGTTATTCGTCACTGCGGCGACCGTCGCCGATGGGGCGGCGCTTTCTTCATGTGCGGTGTTCGGAACGGCGAGCTCGATCTTCCCATCTGCGCCACGGCGCAACGGACCGATCGTTGATACCGAAGGGCGGACGGCATCGGCGACGCGCGGGACGACCGAAGCGTTCGTGCGCTCCTGGGCCTGTGCCGCGGCGGCCAATAGCGACGCCGCTGAGAGGACGAATGGCAGGTAGCCGATTTTTCCGACGCTGAAAGGCTTTGAGCCATCCATCTGATCTTCCCGTGGAATTTGCCAAGGGCGAATCGCCGTCCTCCGGTGTGGAGAACGAGTATCAATGCTCATTTTGATCGAGGCTAAGGCCATATGCCTCTCGATCCCAAAGCCTTTCGCTTCAGTCATGAGGATCCGGCAAGGCGATGCGACCGGTGTCGATCACGCCGGTGTCCCAGTTTGGCGCGCGTTTTGTCGATCTGCCTTCTATGCCGGCTGAGAATGACCGTGAACGCCTAAAGCCGGGTGTTCGGTTTGCGAAATGATGCGCGGCTCCCGGGTGGGAGCCGCGCGGTGGTCTGTTGTGACGCTCAGTGCCAGACGGTCAGTGCCAGATGATGTCGGCGTGCGGCACGGCGCTGGGCAGCACGTGGTCCAAGCTCACGATCGCCTC